>ERZ779866.3294-NODE-3294-length-13260-cov-3.409390_pt1 | contig 13260 bp, 7 predicted proteins | sample MGYA00511248_ERZ779866 | MGnify/ENA primary metagenome ERZ779866 (study PRJEB29588, sample SAMEA2155758) | human gut metagenome | biome: human gut; feature: human-associated habitat; material: faeces | place: Denmark | collected 2008/2010 ... | reverse complement strand
CAGGCATTACGCCTCTTTTGAGGAATCCATAGCCGATCTGAAAAACCACGATAAAGATTGCAGCTATACCCCGGATGCGCTGCTAGCCGAGCTGGATTCTTTCATCCAAAAATTCCAAAAGGAATTTGAATGGTATAGCGACCCCTTCTGCACAGTCGTTTTCCCCAGGCTTTCAAAAGCGCAGTTTGAGTTTGTCTGTCAACGATTTGGAACGATTTCCTCCGCAATGGAGAATTTAATCAATTTAATGGAAAGGAAAATCAAACCATGAGCTGCCAAAAAAATACAATCCCCCCAAGACTGGGCCTGCGGCCCAACAGACCTCCGCCCCCGAAGTGAAGTACAGCATCCCCGGCGTGAGTCGTGACCTATCTACCAAAAAATTTCTAAACTCCTTGCAAAACTTTTTGTCTTGGACTTGACATTTGGGTGCCTAAGCTCGTGGAAGCGGAAAATGAGGCCATACTCGTGGAAGTGGAAAACAGAACATGATATAATTTCCTCAAGGGCTATGGTTTGCGCCATAGCCCTTTTCGTATAAGGGAGACGTTATCGCAGAAAGTATTCTGAATCAACTGTTCCAGTCAGTAAAGATACTGTAGACTACATCCGGTTGTCTGCTTTTAACAGAGATTCTCATGGGTCTGTAGAAAATCAAAAACTCATTATTGAAGAATGGGGAAAGCAAAGCAAGATCATAATCTCCCGTTACTATATTGATAATGGTTTCAGCGGTAAGCGATTTGACCGTCCAGCATTTCAAGAGATGCTCCAAGACATCAAGAAGGATAAAATCGACTGTGTTGTTGTAAAAGACCTTTCCCGTTTAGGGCGGGACCACATCAATGTGGGCTATTGCATCGAAATATTTTTTCCGAGTGAGAACGTTCGCTTTGTATCAATTAACGATCACTTTGACACCACTGATGGCATAAGCAACAGAGATAAATCAGCATATATCCAATCCAGCACACGCGTACCGCTCATCAATCTGTTCAATGAGCAGGTAGTTGTTGAGACAAAAATGAAAGTTGAGGTTATTTTAGACATGAAAGCACAACATGGAGAATTTATCGGCCCAAGAGCTCCATTCGGTTATCAAAAGTCCAACGAGAATCCCAGTCAACTTGTTCCTGACCCGGTAGCTGCTGTCATCGTTCGAAAGATTTTTGATATGGCGGCAAGCGGCACTGGTGTGACCGGCATTGTCCGGTATTTGAACGAACGAGGACTCCCACCCCCAATCCAATACGCTAGAAGCAACGGTTTGGATGGAAACTTTGATGATGGTAATGGCAGTTGGAACAGCCGATCTGTCAAATATATTCTTACCAATCGTACCTACACAGGGATGCTGGTACAAGGGAAGGAAAAGCGGGCGGTGGAGGCCACCCATGAACCACTGGTCGATTTCGGCACGTTCGATGCCATTCAAAAGGAATTCCAGGCCAGAGCTACAATGTGGTTCCGCAGGGGCAGTCGGCAGATAATATTCTGAAAGGCAAGGTGATATGCGGGTGCTGTGGCGGAAAAATGCAGCGCAAGCGCGGCACAGGTCACGCCGATTGGCACTTTTTCACGTGCATCACCAAGAACCGCCTGGGAGCGGACAAATGTACTGGGATGTATGCCCGAGAGGAGGATGTTTTTAGCGCGATCTACCGTCAGTTGAAAGACTATGTGAATGAACACTATATTACAAATTCAGCATATAAGCAAAAGATTCAAGAGTATACGGGACAAATTGCTGATCTCGCACAGTGCAAGACAACAGCTTGGATCAACGCAATGGAGCACTATGAAAAGTATGTGCAGGGAGAAATCAGCAAGGAAGAATTTCGTACAGTGCAGGATGTTGCAAATCAAGCAAAAGAAGCTCTTATTCAGGCCACGGAGGGCAAGGCGGCCTATGAAGAACAATACGCCATGTTCCGCAAGCTTCTTTCTGCCAGTAGTAAAAATATTCCGATCAGTGAGATTGTGGGCTACATTGATAAAATCGTAATAGACACCGGTAAGAAAATTGTGCTAAAATGGCAAGCAGATTAGACATCAATTGCTTTACATATGTTCGTAAAATATTATGGTCAGCCATCATTAGGAGAGGATGTCCGTATGGAGACGACTATGATTATTGTTCATGCGTTGCAAGTTAACAATGGCGATTGTTTTATGCTTGCCTTTCCAGATTGTAACAAGCCTAAACTTTTGGTTATAGACAGTGGGTATGTAGGGACTTTTCAAAAATTCAGAGACACATTATATAGGCTGATCGAAACCTATGACTGTGATGTGTATATGCTTCTTACCCACATTGATCGGGATCACATTGGCGGATTTAAATGTCTATTCCGGAATTTTAACTCTAAAGAATGTGAGCGCATTGCTGGCTTCTATTACAATACTTTGGAATCTGTCCAAAGGTTTGTCCCCTGTGTGACGAAGGAAATGGTACAAGCCGATGACGAAATCAGTATAACCACCAAAACCGGTTATGCTGATGCGGTTACTTTAGAAAAGTTTCTGACAGAGAAAAAAATCTTCGTACAGACTGGTTTCCAAGCTGGTGGTCAGATCAATTTTTGTGATGGTCTTCGGGCACATGTGCTCTCACCTTCCGCAGGCTCCCTGGCGAAATATCAGCATTGGTGCCAGCGGGAATCCACACGCAAAACCACTGCTGTCGTGGCCGACTATCACAAACCGCTGGCGGAGCTAATGACCAAAAATTTTGTTTCAGATGATAGACCTGTCAATGCTTCCAGTATTAGTCTTTTGATTGAGGCCTTTGGATACCGATTTCTTTTTTTAGGCGACGCCTTACCAGGCGATGTTGTGGCGGGTTTGAAGGCTTTGGGATATTCCAAAGATCAGCCCATACAGGTAGATTTGGTCAAGGTTTCCCATCATGGAAGTCGATACAATACAAGTCCTGAGTTGCTCCAATTAATTCGGGGAAACCGTTTTTTTATCAGCGGAACAGGCGGAGCAGGCCATCCCGATAAAGAAACTATTGCCAGAATTATTCAATTTCAAGAGCAGCCAGTTCTTTGCTTCAATTATGATATCGCGGGGAAATTTTTGACAGCAGCAGAAGTGGAAGAATACCATATCCAGACAGAATTTGGAACGGAATGGAGGCTGGAACGTGATATATGACGATTGCTTACTCCGCAAGGTCGCGGTGCGCGTTTGTTCGGGAGAGGAACACGGATCAGGCTGGATTGTTCCGTCAATTGCCGAGGGGCGATTCTATTGCCTGACCGCCAAGCATTGCGTTAGCAAGGGCAATGTCCGATTGATTTTCATTACAGATGACAATGAGGAAAAGCCTTTGGAATATACAGATATTATTGAGTCCCCTGACGAGAATTGTGACGCAGCGATCCTGTTGGTAGATTACCCGCCAGAACGTTATCCGCACGAACGTGTATTTATTGGTAGGGTGAATAGGCTTTATGAAGAAGGGGGATTGGCGGGTTTTCCAAACAGCCGTGATGGAGCGCTTGTGCCTTACAGTGGGAAGTTCAAGCATATAGACTCTTATGGCAATACATTATATATGCGGCTGGCTGATGTCAACCCCTCTCAGAAGCTCCTTTGCGAGCAAATTCAAGGCATCTCTGGCGGTGGTTTTTTTGTCGTGGACAAAGGAGATGAATACAAACTTTTAGGGATTGAAACGGATCTTGCAGATATGGCGGATACTTTTAATGAGGTTCAAGGGCCGACTATTGATATTTTTGATACGCTTCTTCAAAGCAAGAATTGGCCCGCATTAGCTAGGCCGAAATACCACTATGCTAGTTTGAACCAGGGACGGAATGTCCTCATCAAAAAATCAGAATATTATAGTTATCATGCCTGGGTTGATACAGCGGTATCCGACAGCCTGATCAGAGAAATCCGCAATCATCTCAGCTGCAGGAGGGAGAAACCACTCTTGATCTGCGGTTTCTCCGGGATTGGAAAGACCCGAACGGTCCTACAGGCATGTACTGAGGATCCGGAGTTATCTAACGCTCTTCTCTTTGACAGTTACGAGCAATTTTCGAATGATTTTCAATTCGGACTTCGGAATTATTCAAGAACATCGGCAGAGGAGCCGATCTACTTGATCGTGGACGATGTGAGCTTTGATGAGTGGGAGGAACTTAGACGTTGCTTGAGCCCATATCAAAATATCCGTGCGGTAGCCATAGCTGAGATGGGCTTGGACGAAAGTACGCAGTATGCACGCTCTGACCCCTACATGATGCAGATGATCCCGTATGATGAAGCAGACGTCGTCAAGATTATTCATAATCGGCACCCGTCGCTATCTCAGGAAGACCTGCATGCCATCTACCGTCTTTCGGACCATGATCTCCGATTTGCGTTATTAATTGCGGATGAGTACATAAAATCTGATAACCGGGATGTATGGGACATACGAACACAGCGATCTGCCATGCAGATTGTAGAGCGAATCATGGCCCAGGTAGTAGGTGATGAGTATAGTGACATCGTACAGATATTTTCCCTTTTTGTCGACTTCGGATACCAAGGATTCCCAAAGCAGGAGCTCAAGTTTCTCAAAGACTATTTCAATTTGAATGAATCGTTGCTTGTAAGAGCTGTAAACTTTTGTGCAGACCATCGTCTTGGAATTAAAAGAGGGAGCTATTTTGAACTTTCCCCACGGGCTATGGCGAGGCTGCTATTCTCAAAATATCATGTGCATTTGATTCATGATTACTCAGATTTTATGAACCGTATCCCAACTGATGAACTTCGTCGGAGATTTATCATGCGGGCTAGAGAATGCGGTCAGGCTACGTGGGAGGAGGTGAGGGACACTTTAGTGTCCTGGTTTCAAAACAAATATGGGTGTGCTACCCTGGTGGTTTCCCCTCGACCCTTTGGAGGTGAGTACACAAGCCTTTCTGTGGGAAGCAGCACGGAGGTAATGACATATGTGGAATTTATTCCGGAGGATGGACTTCCATGGATGAAGCATCTAATTGAGAGAACTGCCGACTCCATACTGGGCAAATTTTTAGGTGTAAATGGGCGTAGAGAATTTGTGTGGGCTTGTGAACATTTAGCCTGCTTTCAGGAGCATTTTAACATCTGCGAAGAAATATTGTTTACGTTGAGCCAGCATGAAGCAGAACCAGGAATTTCTAACAATAGCCGGGGTGTTTGGAGTGAACTGTTTGGTTTCTTGACTTCTAACACGGAAGTTCCCTTTAAAACCCGCTTTGAGCTTTTGCTTTTGCGTATGTGTGCTCAAAAAGGAGATCAGAACAACAGCTTATTTGCGTCAGCAATAGCTCACGCTCTTTCTTGGCAGGGTACACGATTGCTTCCTCCCAAAATGGTAGGCGGGCGGCTGACACCCGAAGACTGGGCAGGGAAGCATATCCATAATTGGGGAGACATAATTGATACTCATCGATGGACTTTGGTTACTCTCCAAAACAATATAAAAACTTTGCCCGCTAATATGTGCTGGGTAGTTTTCCAGTGTCTAAAAGATCGGATGGTTGATTTTACAAGTCCTCTTGTCAGTATGAGCGCACCCAGTTTGCGAGATGACTACCGTCAGACGTTGGAACTCTTTGCTAAAGACGTGGATCAGCGCACAGAGATTGTCATTGCGATTAATGTACAACTGGAACACGAAAAGATATTACAAGAGAGAAACGAAGCGAGTGAGGCAGCAGCCCAAAGGATTGCCTACTTAACACAATGGCGGGGATGCCTTATGGAGACAGACTTTGTCTCGCGATTAAAAGTATGTTTAGCAAAGAACGCTTTTTCTAATAAAGAAGAGTATTTGTGTGAAATTAAAAACTTGGCAACGGAATTGATTACGAAAGATGATGCTCCTCAAATTTTGGAGCACATATTTCTGATAGATGGTTTAAAAGATTATTCGTTTGGGCTCTTTGTTGAGATGGTTGGCGAGTTGGATGCGGCATATAGCTTGGTCTCGGTTATCAATTCCAATTTCTCTGATGGCCGTAATATGTTCTCTGATCGCTATTTTTATGGTGTCTGTAACCGAGAGAAAAACTTGCCAGAGTTCATTCGTGATCAATTAAATCAATGTATTACGCAGAATCCAAAAGGCGTTTTGCATATGAGCATCACATGTGATCGCACGGATGACGGACTGAAGCGAATTTTTAGGTTATTGAAAGAGAGTGTGATTGACAACTATGTGCTTGAATTAGGCGAGCAACAGTGGGTTGATTTCCTTTCGCCAGAACAAATGAAAGCTATTCTGGAGTTGCTTTGGGCAAGCGGCACAAATGATGGTATCTTTTGTTTCTTTCACGTTGGACAAGCGTGGCTAAAGGCAGTTCCAAATCCTGACTTAGAAAACTGCTTGTTCAAATATACGGCGGCTTTACCGGTAGAAATTCTTCGGCGTCACCCCTACGAATTCATTCTCCTGGTCGAACAGATGCCCGAGCGTTTGCTGCGTGAAAATCTTCTCTTGGTCATACGAAGCATTGATTATTCCAGCTGGATCAGGAACCAAACATATCAGGTTCATTTTATCCAAAAACATGCTGGCGGTCTCTATGCAAAGGATATGGCTTTTGAAATCTGCAATTGTTTGAAGACACAATTTGATCGTATGCCGTATGTACCATCGTCCTCACTGTTGCTCAACCTGTTTTCCCCAGAATTGATTCTGAAGTGGATTGAACTTGATTCGTCTAATAGAGCAGAGGTCATCGCCTATCACCTGCCGGCCCCATCCCTAAAGCAGTGTTTTGTCCCTGAGATAACTTTGCTTGTACTAGAACGATATGGACAGAACGAGACAGTCTTCCGCCGGTTCCTTGCAGGAAATCATGCTTATGAGGCGTACAGTCTGGATAATGTAGCCCAAAATTGCCAAAAGACATTTGCAACACTTGTGGCTTATAAGGATCACCCGCTTGCAGAAATACGCCGCTGGGCGGAGTATGAAAAGAAACGGGTAGAATCTGATTTAGAAGAAAAGCAACAGCTAGAAGCAATGGATAATCGTCTTAGAGATAATTGATCATGGTTAACCTTCGAACTACATTCTCTGTAATACTATAGCTATAGTTAAAAGAAAACTTTCAGGCTGCAATTCATTTGTTAGCCCAAAAGTTTTCTTCTCCTGATTTGTCAAGTCAAGTGCAAGCATCCTGAATTAACTGTCCCAGTCAACAAAGATACTGTCGGCTATATCCGGTTGTCTGTTCTCAACAGAGATCCTCATGGGTCTGTGGAAAATCAGAAACTCATTATCGAAGAATGGGGAAAGCAAAATAAGATCATAATCTCCCGTTTCTATATTGATAATGGTTTCAGCGGTAAGCGATTTGACCGTCCAGCCTTTCAAGAAATGCTCCAAGACATCCAGAAGGGAAAAATTGACTGCGTTGTTGTAAAAGACCTTTCCCCGTTTAGGACGAGACCACATCAATGTGGGCTATTATATTGAAATATTTTTTCCAAGAAAGAACGTTCGCTTTGTATCAATTAAGATGCACTTTTAATCCCGCCAATTACTTTAGAAGTCCAGGTAGATTATGATAAAGATCGGGATGATATTCGCTGTTTTGCGGATTATATTATGGAATTTTCACCTGAGAATACTAGCTTTTACTTTATCTACCGATATGAGCTCAATCGTCAGGCTTTTAGGACAGCAGTCGATGCTGCATACGAGAAACTCCATGGTGGATTGTGTCACGATGATTTAGTAAGTTTCTCAAAGTGCATTTTTGACCGCTTTTCAATTATCCGTAAGAGAATTTCACTGCGCTATCAACGTATTTTTATTGACGAGTATCAGGATACTATGGCTGATGTCCTTAACATTTTTTATGACGCTGTGGCAAATACAAACAGCCAACTTTATCTCTTTAGTGATCGGATGCAGCAGATATACATGAATTATGACGGGAGCTTCGAAGAACGGTTTACGTTGTTTAACCAGGTAAAAATGACTACTAATTACTGTTCCGTGACAGAAATCGTTACTATCCTAAACCGGCTTTATCATAATCCGGAATTTGTTCAGGATAACTCGGACGCTATGAAGCAGGTAAAACCGGATTTTCCACCTCGGGTGATCATTACCAATGATGTATCTACTGTATTAGCTAAGTTGCAGGAGGAAGATTCAGACACGTTGGTTCTTTACCTTTTTAATAAAGAGCGCTTTTCCGCCATCGGCGCATCGAATTTGTTCCAGGCTTTTTCTAGGATGAATAAATATTCTTTTGGACGAAGTTATTCCGCTGTAGATGTTTTGACTGCTCCTTATGAGGAGAATCCTGACCCATTGCTCAAATTATCGTATTGTGTAGTAAGGATGGCAGAGAACTTTCAAAAAGGACAGTATGGGCCGATTATTCAGACTTTAAAATTAAATAAATCCATGTTCTACCAGGAAACCTGCGACATCAAAAGACACGGTGATAAAATTCAGTTGTTTCAAAAGTTGGCCTTGGTTTTTGACGTTATTCAAAATGAAGCAAAAACAATATCGGATTTATTGCTGTCTTTAGTGGAAACCTCACTGGTGGACAAAGCCTATGCGGAAAACTTATTTGCCGACGCAGAAAATGAAACTGCACTTACAGTCCCTGCTATTGAACTAATGCGAATATTGGACTATCTTGATGATCCCAAGGTTTCTACGCAGCACGGCGTAAAAGGTGAGAGCCATAACAGTGTGGTATTTGTAGCAGATAACAGCAGTCGAACACCCAATGTTTTTATGTATAGTTTTTTTGATTTACTGTGCCAAGTCCCTGTTTCTCTCCAGTCCTTCAATCAATTTTACTATGCATATTCTGGAGAATTAGCCGATTTGCAGGGCACAATCAAAATGAAGATCAGCGAATTAAAAAGTGCTGATTACAGTCAACAGGAGTGTGAGATTTTAAAAAAGCAAACTTCATTGTAGAGCGATTTTCTGATAACCCATATTTTCAGCAGATTTGTCAAGCCAAATATGCTGAATATCTGAGTAAGCCAGGAATAACAAAAGCCAAAGACTGCTTAAGGGAAAGTAGCGTTCTAGGGATACTCAGTGCATACAAACTGTTTTATGTTGGATGCTCACGTGCCAGAAAGAATCTGACGATATTGTTAGACCGTTCTAAGCTACAAGGGGATACGCTAAAGCAAAAAGAGAAGTTTGAGGAATTAGGGTTTTCTGTTGAAAAAATAGTAGTTTAGAAAGATTTTTGTAATATGGCGCACAAAACTAATGATTCCGAATTTCAAAAAACTTGTGTCTTAGGCTTGACATATGGGTGGCGCAGATCATGGAACCCGACCCTGGGCAGCTCCGCCCGTTTCAGCACTCGGTGGAGCATGTGCAGCACGCTGTCTGGGGAGATCGGCCCGCCGGTGGGGCTGGGGAATACCCAGGGGTTGCGCCCCGTTTTCTTTCTCTGTGCTTCCAGAACGCCTATCGTATTCTCTGCCAGGGGCAGAGTGCGGTAGGCGTTTTTCGTTTTCAGGGGTGCTTCTATTACCTCCCCGTTGATTCGGGCAATCTGCCGCTTAACCCGGAGGTCGTTGCTCCCCAAATCAATGTCTTCCCACTTCAGGCAAGAAGCGCCTCCCCTCGCCAGAGCCCGGTGGCCAGCTCCAGGCAGTGTGGTTCAAACATGCCACTCTCTTTGGCTTCCCGTAGAAAGGACTGATACCATTTCACTAGGGGCGTATTCATCCCACTGTGTTCCAGGCTGAGCAGCGCGCACCACTCCGCCAGATTGATGCCATCTATTTCTGCTCTTTAACCAAGTTTTCCATAGGGGTAATGACCTGGCGGAAATTGCGCGTTGTCTCGGGGGCTAGCCTTTTGCCTGATGGATTCCAGCCAGTCTACAGGATCGCTGGCCCGCAACTCCTTATAAAACTGCTGCAAGTCAAACGACATGAGTTTTTCCAGCGCAATTTTGACGGGTTCCAAATCCAGACCAGATGTGAATCTACTCTCCCAGCGGCTGCCCTTTTGTTTTCTAGGATTTCCTTCTCCGTTGGCCCTACGTTTTGTGCTGGCTTTCTACCTCCTTTGCAGCAGCATACAATACCACAGAAGGTGAAAAATAGCCACCCATAATCCCGGAATCAACAGAACAGTTTTATTTCCCTTCCCCGACAAAAGACCCTATTTTTGTTTTACATGGCTCGGGATTTGAGCACTCTGGCGGGAAAAGTTGATTCCGACCACTGAGCACAAAACATGAAAGAGCCCCGTATCACGGGGCTTTTTGATTGGGAGACAGGCGCTTGCGGCGCTCCCCTTTATCTTGCTCCCACCTTTGGAGCCAGCCCTACTGCGTACAGACTGGAACCTTTACCCTGCAGGATGCCGTTTATGAACCGGATGATGGAGCAGAGCGGAAGGAAACTTACTTTTCGTCTTATAACAAAGGGAACTTTACTATTCGGGCTGCTTAAGGGCTTTTAGCTTGTATTGTAGGCTTCGCCTGGAGATACCCAATTCTTTTGCAGCGACAGTACGGTTGCCGCCGTTCTTCTCCAACACTTCGATAATATGCATAATCTCCCGCTCCTTGAGAGAGAGTCCGTCCTCTGGCTCTGAAGAGGTGCCGAAGACAGCGGAGAAGCGGCTGGTGAGCTTCTTGGGTAAATCATGTATAGTGATGGGGCACCCCTCACTAAGAACCACAATGCTCTCAATGGTATTCTCTAACTCTCGCACATTTCCTGGCCAGTCATAACCAGAAAAGATACTGTACACCTCTTCATCCACACCACCAAACGGTTCGTCCCGGTTTTTCTCCCAGTAGAACCGAAAAAAGCGTTCCGCCATAGGGCGGATATCGTCCCTGCGGTAACGCAGGGGTAAACATTGCAGCTCGACCACGCTCAGACGATAAAAAAGATCTGCCCGGAACCGTTTCTCTCTTACCGCAGTTTCCAGGTCCTCATTGGTCGCAGCCAAAATCCTGGAGGCTACATGGATGGGCGTAGTACCTCCAATGCGGTAGAAACAACGTTCCTGAATTACGTTAAGTAGTTTTGCCTGTAGGGAGATTGGCATGGTGCCGATCTCATCCAGAAAGATGTCACCATCACCGGCCAACTCGAATTTTCCCTTTTTTACCGCCACGGCGCCAGTAAAAGCGCCCCTTTCATGTCCAAATAGTTCATCTTCAATAAGATTTTCTGGCAAGGAGGCACAGTCTACATGGATAAATGGTTTTTCAGCACGTCTGCCCTTGGAGTGAATTTCTTTGGCAAGCATTGTTTTCCCGGTCCCGCTCTCGCCCGTGAGTAGGACGGTCACGGGGCTATTTTTCACTTTTTCGATAATGCTACGGCACTTTTCAATGTGATTACTTACTCCGATAACGTCACCAAACGAATTCTGTCCACTTCCATGACGCAAACGTTTGGTTTCTAGGAGGGCATCTGCTTTACCGACAAGATCGGCTACATCGAATGGTTTTCCTATGTAGTCACTGGCTCCATACTTCATAGCCTCCACTGCATTGGACACACTGTTGTAGGCCGTCATGATAATGACAGGAAAGCCTGGATTAGCCTGTCTGATCTCTTGGAGGCACTGAAGGCCAGTATATCCCGGCATTCGCACATCTAAAATTGCAATATCGGGTAAAAACTTATCATATAACTCCAGAGCCTGCTTGCCGTCTAGCGCAGTATAGACCGTATGCCCCATCTGCCGGAACTCATCCGCAATGAGCTGGACGATAAGGTCTTCATCATCAGCTATCAGAATTTTATAACCCATTATCCCATGCTCTCTTTCTCCGTCCCTGCTATACCAGCAATGGGGAAGCACACCGTACAAACGGTCCCCTTCCCGGGCTGAGAACGGAAATTGATGGTACCTCTGTATTGCTCCACAAGTTGTTTTGTAATAAAAAGGCCCATCCCGCTGCCAGTTTTTTTTGTAGTAAAATAAGGGGTAAAAATTTGTGGAAAGATTTCCTCAGAAATGCCTGTTCCATTATCAGCCACCTCCAGACTCAACCAGTCTCCCTTCCGGGCGCTTCTAAGCACAATCTCTCCTTTAGAGGAAATGGCGTCCATGGCGTTGAGAATCAGATTTGTGAATATCTGCTGCATATGTAGTTTTTTAGCCTCAAATGGGGGCAGTTTTGGATCGGTTTCCCAACGAAACGTAATTTGCTTGCCCATTTGGTGCTTCCCCGTGAGAGCCACAGCGTTCTCCAGGGCCTGATTCATGTCTAAAGCGGTCGAGGGTGAGTCGCTGCAGTAATTCTCTGCGGACATAAATTGACTAATGGCATCATTGATGCGTCCGGTCTGATACTGAATGATATTTTTTATAGCGCTATATTCCTGTGGTAATTGTTTGACACACCCCTGAATGACCATAAGGGGATTTTTAATGTCATGGGCTAGGCCCATAGATAGTTCCCCAAGGAAACCATATCGCTTGAGTTGCTCCACTTCCACCTGCAAAAGACGTTTTTCTGTACGATCAGTAGCAGTGACCGCAGCACCTGAAATCTTGTCCTTGCTGTCTGTCAGGGGACTCACTGTTACGGAAAGAATTCGGGAACTTCCGGCAGTGCCATAGACAAACTCAGAGTTCTGCTGTACAGAGTTTTCTTCTACTGCTTTGGAAAACATCCCTTGAAAGATGGCGTTTTGCTCTATGTCCAGGAGCGTAAAGCATTGGCCCTGCTCTACATGAAAAAGGTCTTTCGCTACGCGATTCAAACGAAGTACCCGGCCTTTCCGGTCCAGAGCCAATAGGGCGGTACTAATACTGTTAAAAATGCTATTTTGGAGATTTTGAACCTGAGCAGCTTCGTTTTCAATTAAAACCCGCTGGTAGTTGAGCTGTTCATATACGTCTAACCACTGGATATCTTTCTCGCAAAAAGGCGTCCCTTCCCGCACGACCAAAGTGAAGGCCACAAAAGGGGAAGCGCGCTTGAGACTGGTCATATGGTAGAAATAACCATGGGATTCAAAGTTGCTGTATACAGTTCCACTTATGATTTCCTCAAAATGTTCTTTTACAAAAGCACAAATCTTTTCTTGATCCAGTGGCCGTTTTTTATAAACGCCGTTGATCTGGTATTCTCCAGACTTTCGAAACAACGTAAACACAATCATATAATCCGCGTCTAGAACCTGGTATAGGCCGTAGTCCCCGTTTTTCTGGAGAGACTCCGGTACGACACAGGTCACATCGGGAAATAACATAACAGCTTTCCCCTTTCCGGCCGGTCTGCGCAA
>ERZ779866.3283-NODE-3283-length-13294-cov-3.629881_pt1 | contig 13294 bp, 8 predicted proteins | sample MGYA00511248_ERZ779866 | MGnify/ENA primary metagenome ERZ779866 (study PRJEB29588, sample SAMEA2155758) | human gut metagenome | biome: human gut; feature: human-associated habitat; material: faeces | place: Denmark | collected 2008/2010 ... | reverse complement strand
AGGCCTGCCACATCGAGGGAGAAGTCCGTAATTCCGTATTGTTCACTGGCGCCAAAGTCGGTCCGAACGCAAAAGTGATCGACAGTGTCCTGATGCCGGGAGCGATCATCGAAGACGGCGCGGTTGTCACACGCGCGCTTGTCGCCGACAATATCCGGATCGGCGCAAATGCAGTGGTCGGAAGCGCCGACAGTGACCATATCGAACTTGTTGCAAAACGTGTAAAGGGGGAAGAATAAGATGAGTAGAGCATTTGGAATCGTAAATTTCGCAGGCAATAATATACAGGGGAATCCGATGCAGGCTTATCGTCCGACCGGAGCGATCTCTTTTCTCGGAAGATATCGTGTGATCGACTTCCCGATTTCTAATATGAGTAACAGTGGAATTGATTCTATTCAGGTGTACATCCGCAGAAAGCCACGTTCTCTGGTAGAACATCTGGGAACCGGACGTCACTACAATATCAATTCCAAACGTGGCAATTTAAATCTTCTGTTCTGTGAAAACGGAGACGAAAATAGTATTTACAGTACGGATTTGGCAGCTTATGTGGAAAACCTGGATGCCATTGAGGAGATGAGTGAAGAGTACGTAGTCATCGTACCAAGCTATATGGTTTATACTGCAGATTACGAAGAATTTTTACAGAACCATATCGAATCCGGTGCGGATATCACACTGATGTATCAGAATGTGGACAATGCAAAAGATCATTTCCTGAACTGCCAGGTGCTGAATCTGAACAAACAAAAAGGTGTGCTGTCTCTGGAACCAAACCACGGAAATGTAAAAAACAGAAATATTTTCATGGACACCTATGTAATGAAAAAAGAGATCTTCCTGGATCTGATCGATAAAGGACGCAAGCTGTCTTCCGTATATACACTGGCAGATGCACTCAATGAATCCTGTGGAGAGATGGATATCCGTGGAGTATCTCACAGAGGTTATTTTGCAGCAATGACCGATCTCAAGAGTTATTTTGATGCCAACGAAGAACTGCTTGACCGCAGGAAAGCAAGAGAGCTGTTTCATGAAGAGTGGACGGTCTATACCCGTACCAACGATTCCTGCCCGACCCAGTATTTTGAAGGCAGCAATGTAAAATCATCCGTAATTTCCAATGGATGTCTGATAGAAGGAACGGTAGAAAATTCAATCATTGGACGTGGATGTGAGATCAGGAAAGGTGCGGTTGTCCGCAACTGTGTGGTAAATGCAGACGTAGTGATCGGCAAAGATGTGCATGTGGAAAATATGGTCATTGACAAACATGCGAAACTGATCCACAGCAATCAGATTATTGCAGAGCCGGAAAAACCGGGTTATATCCGTAGAGGAGACAAGCTGTAAGAGCAGACAGGATATTATAATGCAGATTGTGTGGCAGGATCACGGATCAAAAGATCCCATGGTTTATTGATCACGTAAATAATCGTATCTCTGTGGGAAAGTGACGAAGATGCATGCGAAAAGCGGAAGCTCTTTTGCTACTGAACAATCGGTAGAAAAAGAGCTTCTGTTACTTATTTTATTCCGATTATTTTTCCGGAAGTGTTCGAATTTTGAATTTATGAAGATTCCTAGTACATCGTTTCGTAAATAACTGTATTATTCACGCAGGATACGGATTCGAGTGTGCAGTTCAAAAAACGTAGGCGTAGCGGGCTACGCTGAGGCTTTTTGAACTGTGCAATCGGATTCGTAGACAAGTGAATGATACAGTTATTTCGAAAACGATGTACTAGAGCGTGTCTGAAAAATACTTTCCGCAAGATGTATGTCAAAATATACCGAAAAGTGGGGCGTGCAGATTGCAGGAATGATTTTCCAGACACTCTGGTCCACTCATCACAAAAAAAGTTCCGGGCGAGGTCACAGGAACTTTTTTTGCGCAATTATTTCGCTATATAGCAGATATCCTGAATATGTGGCAGTTATATATATCAGTATTAAACAGCTGATATATAATAAGATATCTGCTGAACAGATTAAAGATGGATTTTGGTTCCGGTTTTTCCCTGGATACCGTCTTTGGCTTTCTGAAGTAAAGTGATCATGGCAGTTCTTCCTTCTTTGGAGCTTGCAAAATCAACGGCAGCCTGAACTTTCGGGAGCATGGAACCTGGGGCAAACTGTCCCTCATTAATATATTTCTTAGCGTCATCTACAGTGATGTCATCCAGCCATTCTTCGTTTTCCTTGCCGAAGTTTACAGCAACCTTCTCCACTGCTGTAAGAATGATAAGCATATCTGCATCCAGCTCTTTGGCCAGGAGACAGCTTGCATAATCCTTATCAATAACTGCTGATGCACCTTTGAGATGATGTCCGTTAAGAACAACGGGAATTCCACCGCCACCGCAGCAGATAACGATTTTATTTGCATCCACAAGACTGTTGATCGCATCCTGTTCAACGATTTCAACAGGCTTTGGAGATGCAACTACACGACGATAACCACGCCCTGCGTCTTCTTTCATGATATGTCCATATGCCTTGGCCTGATGGTCTGCTTCCTCTTTTGTCAGGAATTTGCCGATCGGCTTGGATGGATTTTCAAAAGCAGGATCATTGGGATCTACACGAACCTGAGTGACAACAGTGACGACAGGTGTGCGGACAAATCCTCTGATTCGAAGTTCCTCTCTCAAAGCATTCTGCAGATCATATCCGATGTAAGCCTGACTCATGGCAACACAGACAGAGAGAGGAGTGTTTGGCTGATTCTCATCTTCTCTGGAGAGAGCAGACATGGCATTGTTGATCATGCCAACCTGTGGCCCGTTTCCATGTACAACAACAACCTGATGACCTTCTTCGATCAGATCGCATAATGCTTTTGCAGTAGTTTTTACAGCTACCATCTGTTCCGGGAGAGTATTTCCCAGAGCGTTCCCACCGAGCGCAATAACGATTCTTTTTCTTGTAAACATTTGTAAAAACCTCCTGATTTTAAAGGCAAAGAGGGCCGCCGCAATAAAGATTGTGTGCTTTCTGCGACAGCCCCGCCTGCTATACAATATGATGAGTGCTATTTTTCAATATATTTAAATTCTGAAACTGCTTTCAAAATTAAATATCTGTTTGAAAGCAGCTGGAATATTACTGCAATCCAACTGTTAATCTGCGCCTGATTATTTCAGGATTCTTGGAGCTGCTTTGACTTCAAGTTTCTTCAGGATATCCTGTGGATTTTCAAATTTGGAAAGCATGATCATAGCAGCGATGATGTATGGTTTGAAGCTTGCTTCTTTGTATAACGGGATTCTGTAACGATCGAATACAGAAGCGTCAACCTCACCTGTTTCGCAGCTTACACCTGTAATATCAGCCGGCAGGCAGTGCAGGTAAAGAGCTTTTCCGTCTTTTGTTGTTTTCATAAGTTCTTCTGTGCAGGCCCAGTCTTTGTGCTGTGCATTCTGTGCAAGAAGTTCTTTCTCTAATTTATCGATTCCGTCGAAGTCGCCTTCTGCATAAAGGTCTGTACGTTTTTCCATAGCTGCAAATGGAGCCCAGCTCTTTGGATATACGATATCAGCATCTTTGAAAGCTTCAGCCATATCGTTTGTCTTTGTGAAGGATCCGCCGTTTTTCTCAGCATTCTTTTTGGCGATCTCTTCAACTTCCGGCATTACATCATATCCTTCCGGATGAGCAAGAACAACGTCCATGCCGAAACGTGTCATCAGACCGATAACGCCCTGCGGAACGGAGAGTGGTTTACCATAGGATGGAGAGTAAGCCCATGTCATAGCGATCTTTTTGCCTTTCAGATTCTCAACACCGCCGAATTCATGGATGATGTGGAGCATATCTGCCATACACTGTGTCGGATGGTCAACGTCGCACTGAAGGTTTACAAGAGTAGGTCTCTGCTCAAGGATACCGTCTTTGTTTCCTTCTGTAACAGCTTCCATGAATTCTTTCTGGTAAGTATGTCCTTTTCCGATGTACATATCATCACGGATACCGATCACATCAGCCATGAAAGATACCATGTTTGCTGTTTCGCGAACAGTTTCACCATGAGCAATCTGAGATTTCTTTTCATCAAGATCCTGTACTTCCAGACCAAGAAGGTTACATGCGGAAGCAAAAGAGAAACGTGTACGTGTGGAGTTATCGCGGAAGATAGAGATTCCAAGACCACTCTCGAATACTTTTGTAGAGATATTGTTCTCTCTCATGAAACGGAGAGCATCAGCAACTGTGAAAACAGCTTCCAGTTCATCATCTGTTTTGTCCCATGTCCAGAAGAAATCGTTGTTGTACATTTCTTTGAAGTTTAAGCTGTTTAATTTATCAATGTAATCCTGTAATGTTTTCATAAAATCAATACCTGCTATGCTTTGATAGCTTATCCTTTCCTGATATGAAATAATTGAATCTCTGCGTTTGGCAGAACACCGGTTATCCGGCTGTATCTGTTTATCTTGTGTCCCTGCCTGTTACAGCAGGGATTCTGTCCGGACACATATTAAGCCTTTAGGATGATAGGAAATCCGTCGCCTAAAAAAATTTGAAAATCTATTTATTATTTGCAGTATGCAGTTGGAAGAGCAGCGTATACAGCAGCGCATCTTACAAGGTCGATCTTCCATGTTTTTTCGTTCGGAGCATGAGCCTGTGCTTCTGCACCAGGTCCGAATCCGATACAAGGAATGCTGTTACGTCCCATGATTGTTACACCGTTAGTAGAGAATGTCCATTTGTCTGTAAGCGGACGAGCTTTTCTCATGCCTTCTGTCTCAGCATTTCCAAGACGCTCTTCGCCGTACAGTCCTTTATATGCTTCTTCCAGAGCCTGTGTTACTTTGTGATCTTTCGGGATTACCCATGTCGGGAAGTAGCACTCGATCGGATATACAAGGTCTGTATAGGACGGACGGTTGTATTCATACATGGATACTGTTACGTCGTCGCCATATTTCTGTACAGCCGGAAGAGCACGGATCTCATCCAGGCAGCTTTCCCATGTTTCGCCTGCTGTCATACGACGGTCAAGAGATACAGAGCAGGAGTCAGCTACTGCACAGCGGCTTGGAGATGTGAAGAAGATTTCGGAAGTAGTAACAGTGCCACGTCCAAGGAAACGTGCTTCTTCCCATTCAGGGTTGTATTTCTCATCAAGCATTTTTACAAGACCTTTGATCTCTGTGGTATCAGCAGCATCGTTTTCGTTTAATGCGCGGATATCCTGGAGAATATCAGCCATTTTGTAGATTGCATTGTCACCACGTTCCGGAGCTGAACCATGGCAGGAAACACCCTTTACATCTACGCGGATTTCCATACGTCCACGCTGTCCTCTGTAGATACCGCCGTCTGTTGGTTCTGTGGAAACAACGAATTCAGGACGAACACCATCTTCATGGATGATGTACTGCCAGCAGAGACCGTCACAGTCTTCTTCCTGTACAGTACCTGTCACAAGTACCTGATATTTATCGTTTAAAAGACCAAGGTCTTTCATGATCTTAGCACCGTATACTGCAGAAACAATACCGCCCATCTGGTCAGATGTTCCACGTCCGCCGATTTCTTCATCAGATTCGAAACCTTCGTATGGATCAAATTCCCAGTTCTTGATATTACCGATACCGACTGTATCAATATGAGCGTCAAAACCAATGAGAGTTTTACCTGTTCCCATGTAGCCGAGGATATTGCCCATCGGATCGATCTGAACTTTGTCGAATCCGACTTTTTCCATTTCCTCTTTGATTCTCATGATATGTCCTTTTTCTCCGCAGCTTTCGCCAGGAATGCGAACCAGATCGCGAAGGAACTTGGTCATATCATCCTTATAACCCATTGCAGCTTCGTTAATTTTTGCGTAATCCATTTTTTACCCTCCCAATATGTATAAAATATTATGATGTTAGGGTCAAAAGGTATTTTGCCCCTAATCTGATATCATATTATTAGTTACTGGTATATCATTTTCGAGATAACCATACCACTTACCTGTCTGTGTTCACCAAAAACATCATTTGCTTAAAGATTCGTTTGTTCCGTATAATCCGTCCCATACGATCTCGCGGTAGCGAACAGGGTCAGTGTCACCTTCTGTGGAAATAACAAGTACTACGGAATTCTCATCCAGTTTCAGCGCTTCTTTTAAGTCTTTTGCATCTTCATCGTGAAGAGCAGTGAAGCAGAAACCAAGCGGAACGGAACCGGATTCACCGGAGACAACGTGTGGATCATCTCCCAGTGGATTAGCGTAGATACGTGTTGCCTTTGCGCTCATCCAGTCAGGACAGGATGCAAATACATCTACGTGATTTTTCAGGATATCCCATCCGATCGTATTTCCCTCACCGCATGCAAGACCGGCCATAATTGTCTGAAGATCACCTGTAACATTTACCAGATTTCCTGTCTTTGCAACAGCGGAGCGGTACAGGCAGTCAGCAGCACTTGCTTCACAGACAGCCATAACCGGCGGGTTATCTTTATATTTATGAGCGAAATAACCGACTACGGCACCTGCTAAAGAACCAACACCGGCCTGAACAAATACATGTGTCGGACGTTCAACACCCATTTCTTTTAACTGCTGGTCAGCCTCAAGAACCAGTGTTCCGTATCCCTGCATGATCCAGGATGGAATTTCTTCATATCCGTCCCATGCGGTATCCTGAACGATGATACCATGTTCTGTTTTGGCAGCTTCTGCTGCAGCCATTCTTACGCAGTCATCATAGTTTACTTCTTCGATCGTAACAGTAGCACCTTCTTTGACAATGTTATCGAAACGGGTCTTTGTTGTTCCCTTAGGCATTCTTACAACTGCTTTCTGTCCAAGGCGGTTAGCTGCCCATGCAACTCCACGTCCATGATTACCGTCTGTTGCAGTAAAGAATGTAGCCTGTCCGAATTCTTCTCTTAATTTATCAGAAGAGAGAACATTGTATGGCAGCTCGCTGATATCACGTCCAAGTTCTTTTGCGATATAGCGGCCCATTGCATAAGAACCTCCAAGTACTTTGAAAGCATTTAAGCCAAAGCGATAGGATTCATCCTTACAGAAAATATTTTTTACTCCTAAATATTTTGCAAGGGATGAAAGGTTCTGAAGAGGCGTCACACTGTACTGTGGGAAACTTCTGTGGAACTCATTTGCTTTCTTTACATTTTCTTCGGACATCAGTTCCAGGTGTTTATCATCTGATTTCGGAACCTCGTTTACAGTCCATTTTAATCCTTCTGTCATAAAATGACCTCCCTTAAAAATTATCATTTGGTTTCCTTAACTTGTGATTCTATCATACCATATATTTTAAAAATTGCAATAGAAAAATACAAAAATTTTTAGGTTTTTCAAAAAAAAATTAGGTTTCATAATTTGTACATTGATATAAGGATTTGGATATGATAAAATAATGAGTAATGTTCGTTTTATTTTTACAGGATAGACAGTAAAGTGGGTATAAAAGAGCAATACAAAAGATACAGAAGAGGAGAAAATATTATGGCAGTATTTCATGCATTCCGGGCACTTCGACCTACACCGGAAAAGGCTGCTGATGTGGCAGCACTTCCATATGATGTGGTAAACCGGGAAGAAGCAAAATCAATCGGAGATGAGAATCCCCTGTCCTTTCTTCATATTGACAGACCGGAAATGGATCTGGAACCTGAGACAGATTTGTATGATGATCGGGTTTATGAAAAAGCAAAAGAAAATCTTGACAATATGGAAGAAAAGGGAATTCTTGTTCAGGATCAGAAGGCCTGTTACTATATATATGAACTTGTAAGAAAAGGAAAGACACAGACCGGTATCGTAGGATGCAGTTCCATTGATGATTATATGAATGGTGTAGTGAAGAAACATGAGCTTACCAGAGAAGATAAGGAACAGGACAGGATCCACCATGTAGATTCCTGTAATGCAAATACCGGTCCTATTTTTCTGGCATGCAGATATCCGGATTCTCTGCTTACACTGATGAATAACTGGAAAGATCATCATGAAGCAGTATATGATTTTACAGAAGAGGATCAGATCACACACAGAGTATGGGTGATTGATGAAGATGAGGTCATTTCTGAAATAAATAAGGAATTTGCAGGGATTGATTCTCTGTACATCGCAGATGGACATCACCGCGCAGCTTCCGCTGTAAAAGTAGGTTTAAAGAGAAGAGAACAGAATCCGGGATATACAGGGGAGGAAGAGTTTAATTATTTCCTGTCTGTTGTATTTCCCTATGACCAGCTCTGCATTCTTCCTTATAACAGGATTGTAAAAGATTTGAACGGCCTGACTGTAAAGGCATTTCTGGGCGCCCTGAAGTTCAACTTTGAACTGATGCTGATGCCGGGATTTCCATGCAAGCCTGTAGAGAAGCATTGTATGGGAATGTATGTGGACGGACAGTGGTATCACCTGAAAGCATGGCCGGATATCTATGAGAAGAAGGACGTGGTCGGACAGCTGGATGTATCCATTCTTCAGGAAAAAGTCCTCAGACCAGTCCTGGGAATCGAAGATCCGCGTACAGACCAGAGAATCTCCTTTGTGGGCGGAAGCCATAAGGCAGCAGAGCTGGCAGAGATTGCGGACAGAACCGGCGGTGTAGCCTTTGTCATGTACCCGACATCTATGGAAGACCTGATGAAGATTGCAGACGAGAACAAATTAATGCCCCCAAAATCCACCTGGTTTGAGCCAAAGCTTCGGAGTGGGCTGTTTATACATAAGTTATAATTTGCCGAAGATGTCTTATAAAAATATTATAATAATTTCACTGTAGACTTTTTCTTCCTTCAATGGTACAATTGGTTCCATACAAAAGAGAACGAGACGTACTATAACGAAAGGAGGGAAGAATGTGGAAGATGCGGAATTGAGAAATATCCTTTTTTCTATACAGGGAAGCATTGCCGGTTTTCAAAATGATATGTCCGATGTAAAGAACGATATCGCAGATATGAAGACAGATATTGCAAACATGAAGACGGATATCACGAACATGAAGACGGATATCACGAACATGAAGACGGATATCACGAACATGAAGGCAGATATCACAAACATGAAGACGGATATCACGAACATGAAGGCAGATATCACGAACATGAAATCAGATATTGTGCAACTCAAGGGAAGCGTAAAAACTATAGAACTTAAACTGGAAAATGAAATTGACAGAAAAATATCTGCCCTATTTGATGCACGTATGGATGAGCTTCGCTATAGAAAGGAGAATAAGGAAACTCGAGAGAAAGTTTTTGAACTGGATATGCGTGTAGACAATTTGGAAAAAGCCATCATGCCAGCGTAACTGTAACAGATGATTGTAAGGATTGTACATAGGATAAACAGGAAGAAATTTTATAACATAAAAAAGTACATGAAATTTCTTCCTGCTAAATTTGTATAATTTTTGTAAATTTTTCAAAAAACAGTTGAAATCACAGAAATAATTTGTTATACTAACTTGCGTTACGGGGTATGGCGTAGCTTGGTAGCGCGCACGGCTGGGGGCCGTGAGGTCGCAGGTTCAAATCCTGTTGCCCCGACTGACATATGGTTAAATCGTTTGTAGTATATTTACAATGAATGATTCAGACGTATGTTCATTTCAAAAAAGCCAAATAAAGTTATAAGTAAAATGCAATGATAAGGAATAGTACACCCGGACCGGAGCACAGAGAACTGCTGGTTGCTGAGAAGCAGTGGAAGGAAATTGTGGAACTCGCCTTTGAGCAGCTGCCTGAAATTATACAAGAGTAGGTGCAGACGGTTTCCACCGTTATATGGAGAGGATATAAGAATACCGGATATCCGGAGATTCCGTATCCCATGAGTGTATGACATTGTTCATAAATAAGAGTGGTACCGCGTAAGATGATAATATCTTTCGTCTCTTGCAGATAAGTCTGTGGAGATGGAAGATTTTTTTTATGTCTTTTTACAGTCAATCCCCACAGTCCAAACATAATATTTACATAACGGAGGAAGAAAAAATGATGAATCCAAGCAAATATCAGAGACAGTATTTTATGCCGCCTGTTAAATGCATGAAATGGGCAGAAAAAGAATATGTGGACAAAGCACCGATCTGGTGTTCTGTAGACCTTCGTGACGGTAACCAGGCACTGGTGATTCCAATGAGTCTGGAACAGAAAATTGAATTCTTTAAACTTCTTGTAAAAATCGGTTTCAAAGAAATTGAAGTAGGTTTCCCGGCTGCTTCTGAAACAGAATATGAATTTCTGCGTACCCTGATCGAGCAGAATCTGATCCCACAGGATGTAACTATTCAGGTTCTGACTCAAGCCAGAGAGCATATCATCCGCAAAACTTTTGAAGCTGTCAAAGGCGCACCAAAGGCAATTGTACATGTGTACAATTCCACTTCTGTAGCTCAGAGAGAACAGGTATTTAAGAAATCCAAAGAAGAAATCTTAAAGATTGCAGTGGATGGTGCCGCATTATTAAAGAAACTGGCTGATGAAACAGAAGGAAATTTCCAGTTTGAGTACAGCCCTGAAAGCTTTACAGGCACAGAACCGGAATACGCTCTAGAAGTATGCAATGCAGTTCTTGATGTATGGCAGCCTACAGCAGATAACAAATGCATCATCAATCTGCCTGTAACTGTACAGCATTCTATGCCGCATGTATATGCAAGCCAGGTAGAATATATGTGTGAAAATCTGAAATACCGCGAGAATGTAATCGTATCTCTCCATCCACACAATGACAGAGGATGCGGTGTTGCAGATTCTGAAATGGGATTACTTGCAGGTGCAGACAGAATCGAGGGTACTCTGTTCGGAAACGGTGAGCGTACCGGAAATGTAGATATTGTTACACTTGGTATGAATATGTATTCTCAGGGTGTAGATCCAAAACTTGACTTCTCCGATATGCCGCATATCTGTGAAATATATGAAGAATGTACCGGAATGAAAGTAGGCGAAAGAAGTCCGTACAGTGGTGCACTTGTATTTGCCGCATTTTCCGGCTCTCATCAGGATGCAATTGCCAAGGGTATGCACTGGAGAGATGACAAGGATCCGGATCACTGGAATGTTCCGTATCTTCCGATCGATCCGACAGATGTGGGAAGAAATTATGACGCAGATGTTATCCGCATCAACAGCCAGTCCGGTAAAGGTGGCGTGGGATATATCCTTGAGACCAAATTCGGTCTTAATCTTCCTCCGAAAATGCGTGAGGCAATGGGATATGCCACAAAAGCTGTTTCAGACCACAAACATAAAGAACTTCATCCTGACGAAATTTTCAATCTGTTTAAACAGACCTTTGAGAATATCACAGAACCGTACAGTATCAATGAAGTACATTTCCAGCAGAAAGATGGTGGTATTGTAACAAAAGTTACCTCTACTTTCCGCGGAAAGACAATCACTACAGAGGCATCCGGTAACGGACGTCTTGATGCAGTCAGCAATGCACTGAAGAAGGCATATGAGCTGAAATATTCCCTGGAAACATATCAGGAGCATGCGCTGGAGCGCAGTTCAAGTTCCAAAGCTATTGCTTATGTCGGTATCAAAAAGCCGGATGGAACCCTTGCCTGGGGTGCAGGCGTAGACGCAGATATCATTCGCGCATCTATTGATGCACTTGTAACAGCGATCAATAACCGTTAGATTGTTCCGACACGCCCGATTCTGTCCTGCTGTTTTTTGACTTCTGCAGGTCAGGCTAATATCCGCTTGGCAGGGAATAATATAGTTTACATAAAATATCAAAAATCAGATACCGGTCAGATTGTCCAGAGGACTTCCTGACCGGTATTTTTTTGTATTTATAAAAATACAAGAAAGTCTTAATGTACGCGATAAAGTACAATAAAGAAGCAAACTCCGATGAAAAGCTATCAGAATTGTATTTAATTAAAATCATAAAGGAAATTAATTGACATAACACTCATGTTTACGTATACTGACTGCATGGGCAGAAAAGTGTCCTAAATAAGTACAATTTACATTTTATTATCTCACTCCAGGCCAGTGAGAGATGCGCGGAAATATTTTAGAGAAAGAGGTAAAAGAATGAAAAATTTCGAACAGTGGAATGGCTTTAAGGGCAACCGTTGGAAAGAAAAAATCGATGTACGTAACTTTATTGGAATGAACTATACACCATATGACGGTGATGCTTCTTTCCTGGAAGGACCTACAGAAGCTACAAACAAACTGTGGGGCAAGCTCCAGGCACTTCAGAAAGAAGAACGTGCCAAAGGCGGAGTTCTTGATATGGAGACAGAGGTAGTTACATCTCTGACAGCATATGGTCCCGGATATATTGATGAAGAAACAAAAGACCTTGAAAAAGTTGTTGGTCTTCAGACAGATAAACCTCTGAAACGTGCTTTCATGCCATACGGCGGTATCAAAATGGCAGAGCAGGCTTGTGAAACTTACGGATATAAAGTAAGTGACAAGATTAAAGATGTTTTCCACAACTATGAATTTAAAACTCACAACCAGGGTGTATTTGATATCTACACACCTGAGATGAAAGTAGCACGTCACAACAAGATCCTTACAGGTCTTCCGGATACTTACGGACGTGGACGTATCGTTGGCGATTACAGACGTGTGGCTCTGTACGGAATCGACGCTCTGATCGAAGGAAAACAGAAAGACTTCGCAGCATGCGACCGTCAGGGTATGAGACGTTATGACTTCCAGCTTCGTGAAGAGATCGCTGATCAGATCCGTGCTCTGAAAGGCATGAAAGTTATGGCTGAATCTTATGGATATGATATCTCCAAACCGGCCAAAGATGCAAGAGAAGCTTTCCAGTGGCTGTACTTCGGATATCTTGCAGCCATCAAAACTCAGAACGGTGCTGCAATGAGTGTCGGACGTATTTCCACATTCCTTGATATTTATATTGAAAGAGATCTTCAGAACGGAACTCTTACAGAGAAAGAAGCTCAGGAGCTTGTTGACCACATGGTAATGAAATTCCGTATGGTTAAATTTGCACGTATCCCTTCTTACAACCAGTTATTCTCCGGTGACCCGGTATGGGCAACTCTGGAAGTAGCAGGTATGGGACAGGACGGACGTTCCATGGTAACAAAGAACGACTATCGTTTCCTGCACACACTGGAAGATATGGGACCGGCTCCGGAACCAAACCTTACAGTACTTTATTCTTCAAGACTGCCTGAGAACTTCAAGAAATATGCTGCAAATATTTCTGTTACAACAAGTTCTGTTCAGTATGAGAATGATGATGTTATGCGTCCGGTATGGGGCGATGACTACAGCATCTGCTGCTGTGTAT
>ERZ779866.3280-NODE-3280-length-13306-cov-4.073051_pt1 | contig 13306 bp, 18 predicted proteins | sample MGYA00511248_ERZ779866 | MGnify/ENA primary metagenome ERZ779866 (study PRJEB29588, sample SAMEA2155758) | human gut metagenome | biome: human gut; feature: human-associated habitat; material: faeces | place: Denmark | collected 2008/2010 ... | reverse complement strand
TGAAGCCGTTATCGAAGCTCCCGCCGATACCTCGCTGGCGGACGTCTGCGAGATCATGGGACGAACTCCGGCCTGGGCGAAAGGTCTGCTCCTTCGGGCGGACGGCTATGTGTGCGACTTTTATAAGAAAGACTGAGGTGAACCCTATGGGAGTAAACAAATTCAACGCGGAGGGCTACTTCGACCCCACGGCCTTTGAAGCCCTCACCACGATAGAGAAGGAAGCCAAACAAAAGACCGCGTTTCGACCGCTGGTTTATGTGTGTTCGCCGCTATCCGGCAACATTGCGGAGAATCAGGAAAAGGCGCGGCGTTACTGCCGATTCGCGGTCGACAGCGGCTGTATTCCGCTGGCCCCGCACCTGTTCTTTCCACAGTTCATGCGGGACGACGCAAAAGCGGAACGCGATCTCGCGCTGTTCATGGACATTGTACTGCTGTCAAAATGTGCCGAACTGTGGGTATTTGGAAGCACGATTTCCAAAGGCATGAGCATCGAGATCGAGAAGGCGAAGCGCAAAGGACAGCCCATTCGCTACTTTACCGAAGAATGCAAGGAGGCTTGAAAATGAAGATCGCAGTCGGCAACAGCCGCATGGATAAGAAATGGAAGAACCGAGAAATAAGCTGGGCGGACTTCTGCGAAAAGGTCAGCACAACGATCCGCACGACCGAGACCATCGAGGAATACCGTAAGCTGAAAAAGGGTGAGCAGGATTCCATTAAGGACGTCGGCGGATTCGTAGCCGGTCATGTTCGGGACGGCAGACGCAAGAACGGTCATGTGCTGTGCCGTTCCATGCTGACGCTGGACATGGACTATGGCAAGCCCGGCATATGGGACGAGATTAATATGCTCCACGATTTTGAGTGCTGCGTGTATTCCACGCATAAGCACACGCCGGAGCATCCCCGGCTTCGTATGATACTGCCCCTTGCCCGTGAGATCACAGAAGAGGAGTATCCCGCCGTTGCCCGTATGGTGGCGAAAGAGATCGACATCGATCTTTTCGACGATACGACATATGAAGCCTGCCGCCTGATGTACTGGCCTTCCACTTCGATCAACGGCGAGTTCTTCTATGAGGTCAAAGACGGCGCGCCCATCGATCCCGACGCATACCTCGCCAGGTACGACGACTGGCACGACGCTTCCACATGGCCGGTATCCTCACGCCAGTCGGAAGCTGTGCGCCGCTCCATATCTCAGCAGGCAGACCCGCTTGAAAAACCGGGCGTAGTCGGCGCTTTCTGCCGAGCGTATACCATCGAGGAAGCTATCGAAGCGTTCCTTTCGGATGTTTACGAACCCAGCGCGATGAACGGTCGGTTCGACTATATCCCAGCCGACAGCAGCGCGGGCGTTGTCGTGTATGACGGCAAGTTCGCTTACAGCCATCACGCCACCGACCCGGTGTGCGGAAAGCTGCTGAACGCTTTTGACCTTGTGCGGCTGCATCGCTTCCGCGACCTCGATGACAAGTGTCCACTGGATACCCCTGTCGGCAAGCTGCCATCGTTTGTCGCCATGAGCGATTTCGCGCTGAAGGACGAGCGCGTTAGAGCCGTTTTCGCCGAAGACCGCAAAGCACAGGCGGCACAAGAGTTCATGGACGAGGACTGGCAAAACGGGCTTGAACTGGAGAAGAACGGCCGCGTCAGGGACACCCTCGATAACATCGTGCTTATCCTCGACAACGATCCCAAGCTGGCGGTCATCGGGTATAACGAACTGAAAAGCACCATTGACTTCCTCGCTGTTCCGGCGTGGCAGCCAATCAAGTATCCGACATGGACGGATAACGACGCTTCTCAATTGCGCGTGTACTTAAGCGAGACTTACGGCATCTACTCTCCGAATAAAACGGCGGACGCGCTCAACAAGATAGCGGCAAAGCGCAAGCACCATCCAATCCGCGACTATTTGAACGGCCTGCCCGCATGGGACGGAACCCCGCGACTCGACACCCTGCTCATTGATTATTTGGGCGCGGAAGATACGCCATACGTCAGGGCGGTCACCAGAAAAACGCTGGTCGCGGCGGTAGCGCGTGTGTTCGTACCGGGCATCAAGTTCGATTCTGTCCTTGTCATGGACGGTCCGCAGGAAAAAGGCAAAAGCACCCTTTTCAACAGACTCGCCGGGGACGACTGGTTCAACGACGGTCTCACGCTGACCGATATGCAGGACAAGACCGGCGCGGAGAAACTGCAGGGCTACTGGATCATGGAAATCGGCGAACTGACAGGTATGCGGAAATCGGACATCGACAGCGTTAAGTCCTTCATCTCACGCCGCGATGACAAGTACCGCGCCAGTTACGGCCGTGTTGTGGAAAGCCATCCCCGGCAGACCATAATCGTCGCAACCGTCAACGGCACTGGCGGCTTCCTTCGTGATCCTACGGGCAACCGCAGGTTCTGGCCCGTAAATACGCCCGGCGGCAAAACGCGCCACGCGTGGGACTTAACCCCCTCGGATGTGCAGCAGATTTGGGCGGAAGCGATGGTTCGCTGGAAAGACGACGAGCGTCTCTTCCTTGAAGGCGAAATAAGGAACGCAGCCAACGCTATGCAGAACGCGGCGCTGGAAACCGACGAACGTGAGGGCATGGTTCGCGAGTACCTTGATCGTCTGTTGCCGGAAGGCTGGGACGGGTTAGATCTGTACGCGCGGCGCTCGTTTCTGACGGGCGGTGAGTTTGGTTCGACTGAAAAGGGCGTTAATCGCCGCAAATATGTCAGCACAATGGAAATATGGGCGGAGTGCCTCGGCAGAGACCCGTCAGCTATTCGCAAAATGGACAGCTACGAACTCGGCGTTGTGCTTCGCAAGCTGGGCTGGGTATCCGGCGAAACGCGCAAGCGTATCCCGATTTATGGTCAACAGCGTTTATGGGAGTGTGACAAGCAAAAATGAAAGCACAGACGCGAAAAAGCATAACCCCAGTATTTGTGGGGATTTTTACGGTTTCAGATGACAAGTGTGACAGTGACCACTATATAAAACCCGTGAACAGTAAAAGGGTAAATGGTCAAACTGTACACCCGCGTAGGGATATTAATAGAAATCTTGTCCATGTTGTCACCTTGTCTCAATTATGGGAGGCCGCCCATGCGTGAAAAAACGATTGAAGCAAAACTGGTGCGGACCATCAAATCAATGGGCGGTCTCGCGCCCAAGTTCATAAGCCCCGGTTCAGATGGGATGCCCGACCGCATTGTGCTACTGCCGCATGGAAGGCTGGCGTTCGTTGAGGTCAAGGCGCATGGGAAGCAGCCGCGTCCGCTGCAGGTAAGGCGAAAAATGCAGTTGGAAGCACTCGGCTTTTCGGTTTACTGCCTGGACGACGCGGGGCAAATTGGAGGGATGCTCAATGAAATACTGTCCATATGACTATCAAACCTACGCCACCGACTTCATTTTGAAGCATCCCGTGGCGGCTGTTTTCCTCGATATGGGGCTTGGCAAAAGCATCATCACCCTCACCGCCATCTTCGATCTGTGCCTCGACAGCTTTCTTGTTCGCAAGGTGCTGGTTATCGCTCCACTGCGTGTAGCGCGGGACACATGGCCCGGCGAAATACAGAAATGGGATCATCTTAACGGGCTGACCTACTCCGTCGCCATCGGCACGGAAGCGGAACGCAAAGCTGCGCTCATGCAGCGCGCCAGCGTGTTCATCATCAACCGCGAAAACGTGCAATGGCTGATCGAAGAGAGCGGACTGCCTTTCGACTATGACATGGTGGTCATCGACGAACTGTCCTCCTTCAAATCATATCAGGCAAAACGGTTCAGAAGCCTTTTGAAGGTACGACCGATGGTCAGCCGCATCGTGGGACTGACGGGTACTCCCAGCAGTAACGGGCTGATGGACCTTTGGGCGGAGTTTCGCGTCCTTGATATGGGCAAGCGGCTCGGCAGATTCATCACCCGCTATCGCACGGCTTACTTCACGCCCGACAAACGGAACGGCCAGGTGGTGTTCAGCTATAAGCCGCTGCCCGACGCGGAGGACGCCATCTATCGGAAGATAGCCGACATTACCATCTCCATGAAGGCAACCGATCACTTGAAAATGCCGGAATGCGTGATAAACGAGGTCAAGGTCAAGCTGTCAGATAAAGAGCGCGAGGTCTACGAACGATTCAAGCGTGAACTGGTGGTTTCGCTCAAAGGCGAAGAGATCGACGCCGGAAACGCCGCCGCTCTGTCGGGCAAACTGTCGCAGATGGCGAATGGCGCGGTATACGGCGAAAACAAACGGATGCTGCCCATCCACGAGCGCAAGCTGGACGCATTGGAGGACCTGCTCGAAGCGGCGAACGGGAAACCCGTGCTTGTGGCTTACTGGTTCAAGCACGATCTCGCCCGGATTCAGGAGCGGCTGCACAAACTGCACATCCCGTTCTCCACGCTGGATACCGCCGAAAGCATCTCGCGCTGGAATCGCGGCGAGTTCCCCGTGGCGCTCATCCATCCGGCGTCGGCGGGACATGGATTAAATCTCCAGGCGGGCGGTTCGACCCTTATATGGTTCGGGCTGACATGGAGCTTGGAACTGTCCCAGCAGACCAACGCCCGTTTGTGGCGGCAGGGTCAGAAGTCCGAATCGGTGGTGATACATCACATCATCACGAGCGGCACTATCGACGAGCGCATCATGACGGCGCTTCAGAAAAAAGAGAAAACGCAGACCGCTCTCATCGACGCGGTCAAGGCGGAGGTGATTATATGACAGCAAAAGAGTACCTTTCACAGGCGTATCGCCTCGACCAGCGCATCAACAGCAAGCTGGAGCAGGTGGAATCGCTGAACGCGCTTGCTACAAAAGTCAGCAGTACGCTGACGGGTATGCCAAAGAACCCCAACCGCGCGGCGTCCACTATGGCTGAAGCGATGGCGAAAATCATCGACCTGCAAGCCGACATCAACCGTGACATCGACGCGCTGGTCGATCTGAAACGGGACATCGTGGTTCTCGTGAAGCGTGTGGACTGCACGGAATATCAGACCATTCTTGAAAAGCGATACCTCTGTTTCATGACATGGGAACAGATAGCGGTCGACCTCAACTACAGCATCCACCACCTTTACAAGCTGCACAACGCGGCGCTGGACATTTGCGACCGCCTTATGGCAACGCGATACCTTACGACATAGATTGATACCCGCGCCGTATAGTATCATTACAATCACAGGAACAGAACAAAGAGCCGCTTGGGAGAAATCCTCAGCGGCTTTTTGCTTGCCCGAAGGAGGTGAAAGAGTGCCTAAACGACCCAAGCGACCCTGTTCACACCCCGGCTGTCCCAACCTGACGGACGGGCGGTTCTGTGAGGAGCATGAAAAACTGGAAGCCAGCCGCTACGAGAAGTACGACCGTGACCCGGCTGTACGCCGCAGATACGGCAGAGCGTGGAAACGGATACGCGACCGCTACATCGCGGTGCATCCGCTGTGCGAACAATGCCAAAAGGAAGGCAGGATGACTCCCGCACAGGAAGTTCATCACATCCTCCCGCTGTCAAGAGGCGGCTCCCATGCCGAGGGCAATCTCATGGCTTTATGTACGCCATGCCATTCCGCGATTACCGCGAAAGACGGCGATCGCTGGCACAACCGATGAGGTCTCCCCCAAATTGTAGGGGAAACCTCTTTTTATCGACGGGAGGGGCGGTTTGAATCTCTACGACCTTTCGCCCGTGCAACGGGCCAAGGGTCACGCGCATAAAATCGCGCTTTCAAACGGGGTAATTGTCCACTCAACTGAACAGGAGGTGAAAAAGTGGCGAAAGACGGCACCAACAGAGGCGGCGCTCGTGTAGGCGCGGGTGCTAAAAAGAAGCCCCTCGCGGAGAAAATTGCGGAGGGCAACCCCGGCAGGCGGAAGTTGACTGTCATCGACTTTAACGACACAGCCGATTTGGAAGGTCAGCCCATGCCGAAACCGTCCGCGATGCTTTCCGCAACGCAAAAGGACGGAAAGACGCTCATCGCGGCGGAGATATACGAAGCCACATGGAAGTGGCTCTCGGAACGTGGCTGCACGAGCCTTGTATCGCCGCAGCTTTTAGAACGCTACGCCATGAGCGTGGCGCGATGGATTCAATGCGAAGAAGCGGTCACCGAGTACGGCTTTCTCGCTAAGCACCCCACCACGGGGAACGCAATCCAAAGCCCATATGTAGCGATGAGTCAAAACTTCATGTTGCAGACGAACCGGCTGTGGATGGAGATTTACCAGATCGTAAAGGAGAACTGCGCCGGGGAGTATTCCGGCGCGAATCCGCAGGATGACGTTATGGAGCGTCTGCTTCTGGCAAGGAAAGGGAAATGACATCATGATCGAAAAAGTGAATCCGTGCCACCCGGATAAGGTGGCGGACAGAATCGCAGGAGCGATTGTTGACCTTGCGTACAGCGTCGAGGACGATCCCAAGATCGCCGTTGAAGTCCTGATCGGACATGGCGTGTGCCATGCGATCATTGAGACCACGGCATCTGTTGATCCGAAAGCTATCGAAGCGGCAATTGTCAGAATTGCCGGAGAGGTTCGTGCGGACGTTCAGATCGTTCCGCAGGACGCACATCTGTCAGAGAATCAGAAGCGTGGAGCGCGCTGCGGTGACAACGGCATTTTCAAGGGTGTGCCGCTGACGGACGAACAGCAGTCGCTGTCCCGATACGCCCACGAGGTATTTGACCGTTATCCCTGTGACGGAAAGTACATTCTTGACGGTGACAGGCTTATCATCTGCCAAAGCAACGCGCCCACCTCCGCCCTTCGCGCGATGTTCCCGACAGCGGAGATCAATCCACTGGGCGACTGGACGGGCGGTACGGATGTAGATACCGGCGCAACGAACCGTAAGCTGGGTTCCGATATGGCTGACTCGGTCACGGGCGGCGGCCTGCATGGCAAAGACCTGTCGAAAGCTGATGTGTCCGTGAACATCTATGCGTTTCTGAAAGCGCAGAAAACGGGTCAGCCCGTCTGCTTGTGCTGTGCCATCGGCGACGATGCCGTGGACGGAACGCCATATGCGGATATCGTCGCAGCGGCAAAAGAGTATATCCAGTCTGTCGGCGGGTTTGAGAAGTTTGCGGAATGGGGGCTGTTCTGATGCTTATCGAAAAGAAACGGACAGCTGAACTACTGCCGGCCGACTATAACCCACGCAAAGACCTCAAGCCGGGTGATGCCGAATACGAGAAGCTGAAACGCTCTATCGAGCAGTTCGGATATGTCGAGCCTGTCATCTGGAACAAGACTACGGGACGGGTCGTCGGCGGTCACCAGCGATTGAAGGTGCTTCTCGATATGGGAATGACCGAGGTCGACTGCGTGGTTGTAGAACTGGACGCCGAAAAAGAAAAGGCGCTCAATATCGCGCTCAATAAAATCAGCGGCGAATGGGATAAGGACAAGCTGGCGCTGCTTATAGCGGATTTGCAGGGTGCCGATTTTGATGTGTCGCTTACGGGTTTTGAGCCGGAGGAGATTGACGCGCTGTTCAAGGACAGCGTCAAGGACGGGATCAAGGACGACGACTTCGATGTGGAAGCCGAGCTCCAAAAACCGCCCGTCACCAAGCCCGGCGATCTCTGGACGCTGGGGCGGCACAGGCTCGTTTGCGGCGACAGTACGAAAGCGGAAACCTTCGCCCTGCTTATGGGCGATAAGCGTGCGAACCTCGTTGTGACCGACCCGCCCTACAATGTGAATTACGAAGGCTCTGCCGGGAAGATCAAGAACGACAACATGGGGAACGATGCGTTTTACACATTTTTGCACGAAGCGTTCTCGTGCATGGCGGAAGTCATGACGGACGATGCGTCCATTTATGTGTTCCACGCGGATACCGAGGGCTTGAACTTTCGCAAAGCGTTCGCGGACGCAGGGTTCTATCTCTCCGGCACCTGCATCTGGAAAAAGCAGTCGCTTGTGCTGGGGCGTTCCCCATACCAATGGCAGCACGAACCGATCCTGTTCGGCTGGAAGAAAAAGGGCAAGCATCTGTGGTACACGGGTAGGAAGGAATCGACCATATGGGAGTTCGATAAACCCAAAAAGAACGGCGACCATCCGACCATGAAACCTGTACCGCTGCTGGCGTACCCCATCTTGAACTCCAGCATGAGCAACGCGATCATTCTCGACCCGTTTGGCGGTTCAGGCAGTACGCTCATCGCCTGTGAGCAGACGGAGCGCGTTTGCAATACCATCGAACTGGACGAGAAGTTCTGCGACGTTATCGTGAAGCGGTACATCGAGCAGGTCGGCGGCGCGGATGGCGTGACCGTTCAGCGCGACGGGCTGACCTACGCCTATAGCGAGGTCACGGAAACCGACTCCGATGTGATACCGCTGTTTTAACGGAGGTACACAATGACAGAGAATACAAACCTGACCCTCGGCAGCTTGTTTGACGGCTCCGGGGGTTTTGCTTTGGGCGGTCTGCTTGCCGGGATCACCCCCGTGTGGGCTTCGGAGATCGAGCCGTTCCCCATACGGGTCACGACAAAGCGACTTCCGAACATGAAGCATTACGGCGACATATCAAAAATGGATGGCGGCAAGATCGAGCCTGTGGATATTATCTCCTTCGGTTCACCCTGCACCGATATGTCGGTCGCTGGAAAACGCGCCGGTCTTGACGGGAGCCAGTCGGTACTTTTCTATCAAGCCATCCGTATCATCAAAGAAATGAGGTGCGCCACGAATGGCAGATACCCGCGATACTGCGTTTGGGAAAACGTCCCAGGCGCTTTCTCCTCTAACAGCGGTGCAGACTTCAAAGCCGTCCTCGAAGCGGTCGTCGGCGTCGTCTGCGAAAGCGCCGAGGTGCCTGCGCATGAAAACGGACGCTGGCCCTACGCCGACATATACATGGGCGACGGATGGAGCGTTGCTTACCGAACTCTCGATGCGCAATACTGGGGAGTCCCCCAACGCCGTCGCCGCATCTACCTTGTCGCAGATTTTGCAGGTGGGAGTGCCGGACAAATACTATTTGAGTCCGAAGGCTTGTCAGGGTATTCTGCGGAGAGCTTCAGCGCGTGGCAAAGAACTGCCTGCCGTGCTGAAGGCGGCGCTGGAGCGGCAAGCGTCTGCTTAAACGACCAGGGCGGCGCGAGAATGGACGTCAGCGACGACGTTACCGCCGCGCTTCGAGCCGAGGCGCGTCACCCGCCCTGCGTTATGGAGTCGGCCGGATTCTGCACGGAGCATTCCGCAAAAGCGCGGTCGATAGGCTACGAGGAAGAAACCTCGCCTACGCTCCGCGCCGGGGTAGTTCCCGCCGCAATCGCGCTTGAAAGCCATCCCATCGACAGCAGAATCAAAATCGAATCGGGCGACAGCATACAGACGCTTACGCGGCGCATGGGTACGGGCGGCATGAACGTGCCGCTGCTCATGAGCGAGGAAACGCCGCTGACGCTGAAGATTCGAAGCGGGTGTGAAGGCGGCGGCAAGGGCGCACTGATACAGGAAGACAAGTCCGCGACGCTGTCGTGCAATAACGACCAGACGGTTTTCGTGCCCTCGGTATATGACGGCAAGCAGGTCACCTCCAAAACCAATCGCTCCAACCCGAAGCCCGGCGACCCATGCCACACGCTTGCGGCGGGAAGCGCGGACGCTGCCGTGGTTTGTTATGGCATTTGCTCGGACAAATCCAACGCCATGCTTTCGGATAATCCGCACAGCGGTGTGTACGAAGCGGGTTCTTCGCGCACGCTCGACGGGAACGGCGGGAATCCGTCCTGCAATCAAGGTGGGATCGCCGTTGTGGAAGCGTATGCGCTGCAAGGTTCCATGATCGGGCGCTCGGAAAAGAACGGGCCGCAGGGCGACGGCGTGAACGAGGACGTTTCCTTCACGCTCAACACCATCGACCGACACGCTGTTTACGCCATGACCACGGGCAGCTTCACACAGGTCAGCGAAGATACCGCTCCCGCCTTACTCTCGCGGGACTATAAAGACGCGACCGTTGTTTCCGCTCCAGCGTTCGGCATCGACCGCGCGGCTTTCAACCAGGGCAGGAATGCGCAGTACAAACCCACTATTGAAGAGGAGCAGCAGCCGACGCTGACAGCCAAAGGCCCCGGCGCGGTCGCGCAGCCCGGTTCGTTCTATCCGCAAATGAAAGCGGAGAGTCAATGCTTCCGGCAGGACGGCAAGTCGAACACGCTGGTAAACGGCACTAACCCCGGCTATCAAAACGGATTGATCGAACCCGGTTACTCCGTGCGCCGGTTGACGCCCACGGAGTGCGCACGGCTGCAGGGCTTTCCCGACTGGTGGTGCGACGGGCTTGGTACAGAAGAGCCGACAGCCGAGGAAATCGCGTTCTGGTCGGAGGTATGGGAAACGCATCGTCGAATCATGGGTACGGCAGCGAAACCCAAGACCGAAAAGCAGATCGTCAAATGGCTTAAAGATCCGTATTCCGATGCTGCGGAGTACAAAATGTGGGGCAACGGCGTGGCGCTTCCGTGCGTGTTCTTCGTGCTTTCCGGCGTTGCCTGGGCAGCGGGAAAAGACAGATAAATAGTACAAATAACGCTTGCTATTCAGGTGGTTTAGAGTGATGTATGTACTACCAAAAAGAAAGGCGGTACACACCATGACATTCAACTACAATGTGACAGGCGCAAAGCGCAAGGAACTGGTGAACGCGATCAGCGAGATCACCGAAGCCCCCTCCAACTACCGGGGCGCACCGACTTTTGCCTACGAGGTGGATTACTTCACCATCGACAAGAACGGCGGGGTCACATTTGACGACAGCGCGGACAGCGAGGAGATCGAGATGCTGGTCGAACGGCTGCTGGAAAAGGGCTTTGAGCCGGAACCCCGCTTGGAGGAAGAGCAGCCTGCCGAACAAACCGGGGACGCGCTTATCCTCTCCTTTCCGCGCGACGATGCAAGCGACGCGGCGATTGAGAACTTGCGCCTACTGGTCGCAAGCAAAGCAACGCTCATCAAGAAGGCACTTGGCGTACAAGCCCTGCCGATTGAAGCGACCGACACCACGATAAGCCTGCCCTGGTTTACGGACATCCCACAGCCGGACGAGATCACGGCATACGCCCTTTTCGCAAGCAGGCTCATTGACATGGCGAAAACGCAGAAGCGCGTTACCGCCAAGGAAAAAGAAACAGATAACCAGAAATACGCATTCCGCTGCTTCCTGCTCCGGCTGGGCTTCATCGGCGATGACTACAAGGCGGCGCGGAAGATTCTGCTTCGCAACCTCGAAGGCAGCGGCGCGTTCAAGAGCGGCAACCCGAAGGTGCAGGGACTGGTTGAGCGCATCAGCGCGGATGCCGACCTTTACGACGATGTGATGAGTCTGCGGGATGAGGAGGCGGCTGATAATGAATAACTGCTTTCCTTCACGGGCGGTCGTGGACATGCTCCGCGACCGCTACCCGGTCGGCTGTCGCGTGAAACTCGTCCAAATGGATGACGTCCAGGCACCGCCGATTGGTACAAAGGGTACCGTTTGCGGTGTCGATGATATCGGCTCGATCATTGTCGAGTGGGACAACGGCAGCGGTCTTTCCGTCGCCTACGGGGCGGATATCTGCAAGCGGATTACTGATGCGCGTTCGGAGGTGAAATGACGATGATCTATTTAGCATACGGCGCGGACGTTGACACGATCCGCATGGCCGACAGGCATCCTACCGCGAGGCTGATAGGCGGTACGGAACTCAAGAATTACAGGCTCGTTTTCAAGGGCTGCAAGGGCGACGGCACCGCGTCGATTGAACCCTTCAAGGGCGACAGCGTTCCGGCTGTGCTGTGGGAGATCGCGGAACCCGACACGGCTGCGCTTGACAGCGCGCTGGGATTTCCCGACCACGCCGGAAAAGAAACGCTGACGGTTACGGTCGACAGAAAGCGCGTGAAGGTGGTCGCTTATGTTTGCGGCAGCCCACAGACTGGTGCGCCATGCCGCTACTACGCGAACCTGATGCGGCGCGGGTATCGGCGCTTCGGCTTTGACGAACAGATACTTAACCGTGCAATCGAAGCTGCAATGAAGGAGCGTGAGCCGGATGACACCTGAAATACGAGCGCAGATACTTGCGGTGCGCGACACGGGATTAACGAATATGTTTGACCTCACCGCTGTTCAGCGGATCGCGTATGACATGGATTTCTTTGAACTGGTGTGCTTCATCGAAGAGGAGAAAGCTGCGTATGTGCGCTTCATTCTGACTGGCGAGGAAGAGTGAAAAAGCCAGATAATATCTACACTTTTTCGCAGAATTGACTTGCTATTATGTAGGTTTAGAGTGATATATACAGTACCAAAACGAAAGGGGTACACACCATGATAAAGATGAGCAAATTCTACGACCTTCTGCGGGGCCACGCGAACATTAAACTGACGGATGCGAAAGGCTCCAAGGTTTTCTACGAAGGCAGCTTGAACGCCCTGCCCGACGCCTACGACGACTGGACGGTCATTGACTTCGACGCGAAGAGCGACCTTGCTGGCGAAGTTACCTACCGCTTCCAAGTCAAGCACTAAGGTGGGCGGGGCGATGACAGACAAGCAGCTACAGCAAGCCAAGACCCAGCTTCCCCAGGGCGAGAAGTTTGACAGAGCCTACAGCGCCTTCGAGGGCGGCATCCGGCTGATTTCCAAGAAGAGCGACGGCTCGGAAACCCGCTACAAGGTACACTTCGACAGCGACGGCAACGTCAGCCTCGAACGGTTTTAAGGAGGACGCGACCATGTGGAAAGAAGGAAGCCTGAAGGTTTACAACAGCGTTTTCCATTACTGGATGAAGCAGTACGACACGGGTTCACAGTTCGGCATCGACGGCGGCAGGATTTCCAAACTGATGCTCAAGCGCGACGGTGAGATCGTTGCGAACTACGACCGGGGCTGGGATGTTGAACCAGCGGACAACGACACGCAGCTTGCGGTAGAGATTCTCCTGCACAGCGACAACTACTGACAACGACCGGGATCACGGCCCTTCGGGGCTGTATCTCGTACTGATAAACACGACCGCGTGGACGGTCTTTTTTTATGCCCTTTGAAAAGGAGGTGACCGCATATTCGCAAGCTGAAAAAGTACACGCCGACCGCGTATAAGGCGAAGGACTCCTGCTACAGCAAGGAAGCCGCCGATTACGCGGTTGGCTTTATTGAGTGCTTGTGCCACACCAAAGGCACCTGGGCGGGTAAGCCGTTTGAGCTCATCGACTGGCAGGAGCAGATTATCCGCGACTTGTTCGGCATTCTGAAACCCAACGGGTATCGGCA
>ERZ779866.3278-NODE-3278-length-13310-cov-7.791022_pt1 | contig 13310 bp, 11 predicted proteins | sample MGYA00511248_ERZ779866 | MGnify/ENA primary metagenome ERZ779866 (study PRJEB29588, sample SAMEA2155758) | human gut metagenome | biome: human gut; feature: human-associated habitat; material: faeces | place: Denmark | collected 2008/2010 ... | reverse complement strand
TGTCGCTACCGCCGATATAGTAAATCGTTCCGGGAAGAGCAATGCCCAGCGCGGAAAGTAACCTGCGCACTCCTAGGTACAGTTTCCCTGTGATGACCATATCGTTCCTCCATTCCGCCAACTGTCCATGCTGTAATCCCAATTCTTAAAATCCAGACATATTCGGCAATCTCTCACGCACTGGAGCGCTCCGATCCCTCGCCACCAAGCGCAGGGGCAACCAGCGCCTGGTAGCCTTCCCCATCTCCCACCGGCGTGGGAGATAGGGCCACCAGCACACTTCTCTGCGCCCTTCCCCCCACACGGATCTGATCTACTTTCAGCGCCAGCAGCATGCCGCACTCCACTCCCACCGCCCGGTAAGGAATCAGCCGCGCTCCCTTGATGCCGAAATTTTGGCAGCGCCTCAGCGATTCCACGGGCTCGTCTGCCCGGACCTCAGAGGGGAGCAGCTTAGCAAAACAGCCACAGTCCACAACGGTCACCGGGCGGTTCGTTGCCGGGTCAGTTAGTGTGTGTCCAGAATCAATCAGAGCTGTCAAACTAATCTGTTCACCTTCGAATATAATCTGGATGTCGGTCAGTTCACGTCTTCCATGCCTGCCCATCCCCTGGAAGAACAGGGAGAGAATAAAATAACACAGGATGAACAGCAGCAGCAAAAGCCGCAGATCCATATAGCTGTAGAATACCCCGTTGGCCACCGTCAGGCTGGTGCCGCCTAAGAGCTCTACTGCCAGAATTCCTCCCGCCAGGGCTGCGGAGGCAACAAAAAAAAGCACGCTGGACCGGAGCAGCCTCTTACCCGCGCCAAACGCAGTCAAAACCATCAGCACTCCCGACCCCAGCTTGCATGGCCACGCCGCCAGCCAACCGCAACCAGGCAGAAACACAGCCGCCGCATACACGGCCCCCAGCGCCGCGCCCACCGCAATGCGCAGGCGGTAAAGCACAGCTCCAGCCATCCGCCCAGAACCCAGTAGGAGCAGGTAATTGGCAACAAAGTTGAGCAGGAACAGCAGGTCTATGTAAATCACTGTCACCGACTCTCCCGCCACCTGGGCTCCCTCCCTCCTGAACGTGGATGACAACCTGGACTGGGCTGTCACGGATGATTATACCCCTTCGCGTCTTCAAAAAAGGTCAAAGCGAGTCCAGGAAGGAAAAAAGACCTTTGGCCGCCAGCCAAAGGTCTTTCCCTCTGTTCCAGGTTTCTCCCGATTCTATTTCCTTTTCTGAGGTTCATGCTCCGCCTGATTCCGATTCTTCCGGCGCACCAGCACCGCCACCATGAACACGATCCACCAGATAATCGCGCATACCACATCCACAATGAGAATGACCCTCACCGGCGTGGCCTCACCCGCGTACAACAGCAGGACGATACAGTTGGCCGTCCAGATCACGGCAGCCAGCAGCGCCAGGGTCATACCCACCAGTCCCACGTCTTTCTTCATACCCATATCCTCCATCTCCAGAATGTTATCTCCAGCACCAGCTCACGAGACAATCTCTCGCATTCCACGCGCAAACTCCTCCATCTCCTCGTCGGTGCCGATGGTCACCCGCAGCCAGTTTTCGATCGGTGGGTCGCTCCACCACCGCACCAGGATCCCCCGCTCCCGCAGGGCATCCAGCAGCTCCTTTCCCCCATGGTTTGGGTGGGAGAGAAACAGGAAATTGGCCTGGGAGGGAAGGACTATAAAGCCCATTTGCTTTAATACTTTCGCCGTTCGCTCCCGAGTATCCATCACCCGACGGCGGATGGACTGAAAATAATCCTCGTCCTCAATGGCTGCCCGGGCCCCCGCCTGGGCGACCCGGTCCACGGTGTAGGAGTTGATGGAGTCCCGCACGCACCGCAGGCCGCTGATGAGGTTTTCCTGACCCATGGCCCAGCCCACCCGGAGCCCCGCCAGGGCCCGGGACTTGGACGCGGTCTGCACCACCAGCAGATTGGGGTACTTGTCGATCAGGGGTACGGCGCTGCGGGCGCCAAAGTCCACGTAGGCCTCGTCCACGATGACCACTACGTCCGGGTTGGCCCGGAGCAGCTTCTCCACCACGTCCAGCCCCACGGCGATGCCCGTGGGGGCGTTGGGGTTGCACAGCACCACGCCGCCGTTACTCCCGCACAGTTCATCCACCGGGTCGGAAAAGTCCGGGTTCATGGGCACCCGGCGGCAGCGCAGGCCGAAGTAATCGGTATAAACCGGATAAAAGCTGTATGTGATCCGGGGGAACACGATCTCCCGCTCCGGGTCAAAAAATGCCTGGAAGGCAAAGGCCAGCACCTCATCCGACCCGTTGGAGCAGAACACCTGCTCCGGCTTTAACCCCTCCCGCTTGGCGATGGCCCGGCGCAGGGCCAGGCACTCCGGGTCCGGGTAGAGCCGCAGCTCGTCCCCCGCAGCCTGGCGGATGGCCTCCACCACCCTGGGAGAGGGCGGATAGGGACACTCGTTGGTGTTGAGCTTGATGAACTTTCCCTCCCGGGGCTGCTCCCCGGGGACATAGGGCACCGCATCCCGGATGCGGCCGCTCCAGAACTCCTTCATACCGTCTCTCCCCCGTCCCGCTTCACTTTCTTTACGGCCTTCTCCGCCTTGCTCCGGGGGATCATCAGCTCGTGGCCGCAGCCGACGCACTTCAGCTTAAAATCCATCCCAACCCGGAGCACCTTCCACTCCTTGCTGCCGCAGGGGTGCTGCTTCTTCAGTTCCAACACATCTCCCACATGGATATCCATGGGCATACCGCCACCGCCTTTCAGTTTCCTTTGATCTTATCCCAGTAGGCCTTGGCGGCCTGCTCGTTCTTGTTGGGGCCATACTGATAGTACACCCGGTCCTTGATGGCGTCGGGCAGGTATTGCTGCCGCACCCAGTGGTTGGGGTAGTTGTGGGGGTATAGGTAGCCCTGCTCCCGCTCAAAGCCTGTACCGTCCGCGTGGACGTTCTGCAGGTGCCGGGGATAGTCCCCCGTATTCCCCGCCCGCACGTCGGCCATGGCTGCGTCAATGGCGGCGCACACGCTGTTGGACTTGGGGGCGGTAGCCAGCAGGATGACTGCCTGAGCCAGGGGCAGCTTGGCCTCTGGCAGGCCCAGCTGCAGCGCGCTGTCACAGCAGGCCTTGACGATGGCCGCCGCCTGGGGGTAGGCCAGCCCGATGTCCTCGCTGGCCGAGCACAGCAGCCGCCGGATGGCGGTGATCAGGTCCCCCGCCTCCAGCAGCCTGGCCAGATAGTGCAGGGCGGCATCCGGGTCGGAGCCCCGCAGGGACTTCATCAGGGCGGAGGCGGTGTCAAAGTGCTCATCCCCCTCCCGGTCGTACCGCATGGCTGATCGCTGGGCCACCACAGCTGCGTCCTCCAGGGTGATGTGGACCGTTCCTTGGCTGATCCGCCCGGCGTTCATTAGCAGCTCCACTGCGTTCAGCGCTTTGCGCACATCCCCACCGCTGGCGGCGGCCAGCTTCTCCCGAACACCCTCCTCACACGCCACCTGCACCCCCAACTCTTCCCCCATGAGGCGCAGGCCCCGGTCCACCGCCGGCAGGATATCTTCCGCTGTGAGGGCCTTGAACTCAAACACGGTGGAACGGGACAGGATGGCGTTGAAGATGGTGAAGTAGGGATTCTCCGTCGTGGAGGCGATGAGGGTGATCTTACCGTTTTCAATGAACTCCAGCAGGGACTGCTGCTGCTTCTTATTAAAATACTGAATCTCATCTAAATAAAGCAGTACCCCGTTGGGGGCCAGCAGGGTGCCCACCTCGTCCATGATGTCCCGCACATCGGACAGGGAGGCAGTGGTGGCGTTGAGCCGCCGCAGGGCCCGGCCCGACCGGTTGGCAATGATGTTGGCCACCGTGGTCTTACCCGTGCCCGAAGGACCGTAGAATACCATGTTTGGGATCTTACCGCTCTCAATGACTCGGCGCAGCAGGCCGTTCTCCCCCAGAATATGCCTCTGCCCAACCACCTCGTCCAGGGTCTGGGGCCGGATCCGGTCCGCCAAGGGCTGATACATCATGCGCCACACCTCCTGTGTGTTCCATCATCCCCGTCCGGTCTGCGGGCGGCACCTCTGACCGCCCCCGGGGCAGCCGCCCCGTTTCGGTTCATTTTAGCACACCCCATGGCTGCATGCAAGCGAATGTGCCCTCTTTTCCCGGATCCAAAGCCTTGACATCAACGGTCATGGCACCTATACTTTAAATAGAAAAAGCGAAAGGGAGGTATCCCTATGAATCAGGACCTGCTCACCCTCATCAAGACCCGGCGCAGCGTGCGCGCCTACCGGTCCGACCCGGTGCCCGAGGAGCTGCTGGACGAGGTGCTGGAGGCGGGCACCTACGCCCCCACTGCCATGGGCCGGCAGTCCCCGGTCATCGTGGCCGTCACCAGTCCCGAGTATCGGGCGCGGCTATCCCGGCTCAACGCCGCAGTGATGGGCGTCGACTCCGACCCCTACTACGGCGCCCCCGTCATCGTGATCGTCCTGGCCGACGGGAACGCCAAGACCTTCATTGAGGACGGCAGCTGCGTGCTGGAAAACCTGATGCTGGCCGCCCATGCTCTGGACCTGGGCTCAGTCTGGGTCAACCGGGAACGGGAGATCTTTGACAGCGACGAGGGCAAGGCACTCCTGCGGGAGTGGAACCTGCCGGACACCCTGCGGGGTGTGGGAGCCATCGCCCTGGGCTATCCCGCCGCCCCTGCCAAACCGGCAGCTAAGCGGAAGGACGGCTACATTGTTCGCATCTGACCGCTTAATGGTCGATATATCTCCCTAAATCTACCGCCCTTTCCACCCTCCCGGTCGAAATTTGTATCATTCTGTCCCTTTACGGCTGACACAGCCAAATCATCTGAACATTATACGAGGAGGAACCAAGCATGCTCATTCAAAACGCGCTGATCTACGATGGAGTTACCCCCGTTCCCTACGAGGGTGACCTTTCCATTCAAGACGGCAAACTGTGCTCTGTTGGCCCCCGCGTCTCCCCTGCCGACGGTGAGCAGGTCATCGACGCCGCCGGACTGCGGGTTTACCCCGGCTTCATCGACGCCCACAGCCACTTAGGCCTGGACAACTACGGCATGGGTGTGGAGGGCTGGGACTACAACGAGATGGGTGACATTGTGGCCGCCCATCTGCGGGGCATCGACAGCTTCAATCCCCAAGACCAGGGCGTGGCTATGGCCCTGCAGGGAGGTGTCACTACTGTGGGGGTTGGTCCTGGCAGTGCCAACGTACTGGGAGGTACCTTCCTGGCCGTCAAAACCTGGGGCAACTGCGTGGATGACATGGTAGTCAAGGCTGAGGTGGCCATGAAGTGCGCCTTTGGAGAGAACCCCAAGAGGGTCTACCGGGACAAGGGGGACTCCGCCCGGATGACCACCGCCGCCAAGCTGCGGGAGATGCTCTTCAGGGCCCGGGACTACATGATCCGGAAGGAGGCCGCCGGGGACGATCCCATGAAAAAGCCCGCCTTTGACATGAAGCTGGAGGCTTTAATCCCGGTACTCAAAGGCGAGCTGCCTCTGAAGGCTCACGCCCACCGGGCGGATGACATCTGCACCGCCATTCGCATCGCCAAAGAGTTTGGCGTGAAGATGACTCTGGAGCACTGCACCGAGGGCCACCTCATCCCTGATATCGTAGCCCGCTCCGGCTTCCCGGTAGCGGTGGGCCCCACCCTCACCAACGCCAGCAAGATCGAGCTGGCCAACAAGACCTTTGAAACTCCCGGGGTGCTTGCCCGTGCGGGCTGCCAGGTGAGCATCATCACCGACGCCCCTGTCATCCCTCAGCAGTACCTTCCCCTGTGCGCCGGGCTGGCGGTGAAGGCGGGGATGGACCCATTCCAGGCCCTTCAGGCCATCACCATCAACCCCGCCAAGCACCTGGGCATCGCCCACCGGGTGGGTTCCCTGGAGACAGGCAAGGACGCGGACGTGGTCCTGTGCGACGGTGACCCCATGGTGAGCGACACCCACATCCTGGGCGTGGTGCTCAACGGGCGGAAAGTAGTTTGAGTCCATTGAGCAGCCGCCACCAGATCCCCCCATTGCCTTCATGGAGGGCAAGGCTCTGGCTATGTTATTTCTCCCCTCATCAGGTGTTCAAACAAAAAGCGGTGCGGACAACCCTGTATGGTTGCCGCACCGCTTTGACCAGCTAAGCATTGCCCTGGTGAACCAAGCCCTCTGAAGTTGATCCTGGAAAATTTCCATCAAATGGGCACCCTCATACCAGGAGCATCTGCTCCAGCTCAGCTTAACCCTGTCCAGGTTTCCTGGCCATTCGTAATGGTATGGGTATGGCTGTTGGTGGCCTCAATGATTTGATAGAAAGCCCAACCCCTGGTCACATCGCTGAACTGTTTTAATTCGTCCAAATGACCGTCTACATATACCCGATCTGCACTGCGGCCCAGCATCCGGTTCACAATCGTGGTCACCTCAGCACGGCTGATGCTGGCTCTTGGAGCAAATAAGCCGTTGCCATATCCCACGATCCAGCCATAGTTCACCGCGCCTACCACGTACTTGTAATACCAACTGCTGGGGCTTACATCTGTGAAATTCACATCCTCGGCCACGTCTCCCTTTGTAAAGCGCATAGCAATGGCCACGAACTCCGCACGAGTAATGGGGCTATTGGGATAGAACTTCCCGTCCCCGGCTCCCTGGATTATTCCCAGAGAGGCCAGTGTGTTCACCGCGTCTGTATACCACTTGCCATCGGGTACATCCTCAAAGGAAACCGTAACCGTCACATTCTGGTTTCTCAGCAGATTGTAGAACATCTGGGCCACTTCCGCACGGGTCATTCCGGCATCAGGGGCAAACAAGTTGTTGCCGTATCCCTGGAGATAGGCGTTGTGATTATCCGTATCCAGCCAGTCGGACACTCCGGTGTCGTCCGGATCGGCCACCCCATCCGCATCCCGGAAGATGACGGAGATGGTGTGGTTGGCTCGCACATTGGAGAAGGTGTAGCTGCCCACCGGGCCCACGCTCACCCCGTCCACCAGCACGTCGGCAACCACATAGCCCTCGTCGGCGGTGATGGTGAAGGTCCGGCTGCCGCCCGCTGGCACGGCCACCCGCCCGCTGGGGCTGATGGAGCCGTTCTCCCCTGCCCCGGCATTGATGTAATAGGTCACTACCGGGGGAATGTAGGGCTGCTCCACGGTGAAGGTCAGGGACACAGACGCCTGGGCGGAATTGCCGCCGTTCGTCCCGGTTACCGTCAGTGTCTCATCGTATGTTCCCGTCCCGAGACCCGTGTTGGGCTGGACGGTGAAGGTGGCGGAGGCGCCTGCGGCCAGCGCAATGCTGCCGCCGCTCCACCCTTCGCCGCTTCCGGAAATCGTATAGTTCCTGCTGGTGGGCAGGGTCACCATCAGCTCCTGGTTGCCCGTGTTGGTAATGGTCACAGTCTGGGCCGTGGGCTGAGTGTATCCGGCGTCCACGATGCCGAAGTCCAGAGCTGCTGGGTCAACCGAGATGGTGTAGGTGGGCAATACCCGGAAATGGGCCCAGTTTTGCAGGGTGTGATCCTCCCGGTATGTATGGGAGGCCACTTTTTCACCATCTTCAGTGGTGATAGTTAGCTGATTTATTTCTTCGTTATTCTCCCAGACATATCCCTCGTCCTCATCAATACTGCTGGCTGTACCCTCGCTGGGAAAGGTTTCCACTTCCGCACCATGGGTGTACCAGATGGCGGTGACGCCGTCAGCCAATTCAATGGTCTCTCCTTCATCATGGCCGAAAAATACTGGCTGCATACTGCTTCTGTTATACATCCAGACTTCTCCGGTGTTCGGGCCCACAATTAGTCTATTCTGACCTTCCGTGGGTTCTTCACCATCACCCACACCAATGGCATGTGAGCTATATTGGCTATAGGCAACAATTGTTCCAGTACTATTCAGCGTTATTGTGCCACAATTAACTGCATTGGTCCACCAGCTAGAATATCCTCCCCCAATGCCTGCTCCATATTGTGAAAAAGATATAACATTAGCATTTCCTTGAATTGTGATTTCTGTGGCGGCACCGCCACCATCACCACCGCTGCCAATACCAGCCGAGCATCCTTTACCAACAGCCTCGACCTTGGCATTCCCTTCAATTACGATTGGAGCGCTAGATCCATTGTTACCTCCACCGATACCTGCTCCACCGTATATTTCATCCGTATTCCCCTCGGCATAGACTTCCGCACTCCCCCCGATGGTGATGGAGCCACTGGAGCCGTTGGAAGCACCACCGATTCCAGCAGCACTCATTGCACCCATTGCTTCGATTTTTCCGCCTGTTATTTCGACCGTCATCACATCACCAAAGTTGTGATCATTACCATGACTCGCACCATTTCCAATCCCGGCAGCACCGCAGTAAAACCCATGAGAGGATGCACCTATGAGAAGCTCGCTTGCGGCCCCCCCATTTGCAGTTATATCGCCAGATCTAATAGTAATTTGGCCTGCAAAATACCAATCACTATCTACTCCAATTCCACCTCCGCCAATACCAGCGCCGGCACCGGCGGTAGTAGAGGTGGCCGCACCGCCAGTTGCCACAATGGTACCGCCCTGAATCTCTACCACGCCAAAGTCGCCGCCATACTCGTTGGAATTTCCAAATCCGTCTCCACCGATGCCGGCGCCGCCGCCACAGCTGCTGGTAGCGTCACCGCCCCGGGCGGTGAGACTGCCGTCTCCGTTGATAATCAGGTGACTGGAATTTTCGGGATCAAAGGGATTTTTCTCATTACTATCATCCCATGCCGCGATTGTAGAAATCCCGGCATACCCCGCCGCGCCAGTGACGTAGTTCTCTCCCTTCAGGATCAGCGTCAGCTCCGCCCCGGCGGCCACAGAAATGGCGGCCCCACTGGCCGCCTCGATATTCACGCCGGAGAGGGTGACAGCCGCTGTCACCCCCTGTTGCACTGTGATCGTGTTCATAGTCGGAGTTTCCCCATCCTGCTGGATGAAGTAGGTTCCGCTTTCCGCAATTACAATAGATCTATCATTCAAATTCAGGGTCGTTCCGGTTTCCTCTCCATCCGCCGTTGCCCAGGGCCAGATCAGCCCGGTTAAGCACAGGGTCAAAAGTCCGATCCAGATGCGCTTCACCAAAGTTCCTCCTTCAATGATTCTGTTTTCGTTTCTTGGGACAAAATCCACATTTTGTTCCTTATCAAGCCAATTTTATTGTAGAAAAAGAAATACCGCTCTAATGAGCGGCGAAATCATCATAAATCTGCATGAAGCATTGGCCGGGGAAAGCTCACTCTTGTCTCCGGCTTGGATTTTTATGTTCTTTTTTGTGATAAGGATTGATTTTTTCGTGTTTTAATGGTAAACTTGCTTTATAATTGGGATATGTATCCACACTCAGACGCTTTGATTGCAGACAAAATGTGGATTTTGTCCTATGAGGTCAGCCGGAGCCGGTCCAGGATTCGGGCGTGCTCCACCCCGGTGGAAATCAGGTAGATCCGGGTGGTGTCGATGGAGCTGTGGCCTAGCACGTCCGCCAGCCGGGCCACGTCCCGGGTGGCCCGGTAGAAGCACCGGGCGAAGAGATGGCGCAGATTGTGGGGAAAGACCTTGGAGGGCTCCACCCCGGCCTGACTGCAAAGGGATTTCAGTTCACACCATATCTGTCGCCGTGACAGACTTTTCCCGCTTCTGGTGAGAAAGATCTCGCCGGAGGCGGTCTTGTTTTTCTTCGCGTACTTCAGCAGTTTGCGGCACAGTTTGTTTGGGATGAGGATGGTGCGCACCTTGCCCTTGAGGGCCACATCCGTCCGCCCGGCCTTGGCCGCCTCCACGGTGAGGTACTTTACCTCGCTCACCCGGATCCCAGTGGCGCAGATGGCCTCCATGAGCAGGGCCAGCCGCTCCCTCCCCCGGGCCCGGGCGGTGTCCAGCAGCCTGCGGTACTCCTCCCCCGTCAGCTCCCTGGCCGGGTCCCGGAACAGGCGGCGCTGGATCCTCAGGAGCTTCACCCGGCAGTCCTTCCGGTCAAGGAAGGCCAGCAGGCTGTTGACCGCCGCCAGCATGGCGTTGACGGTGGCCGGGGCGTAGCCCCGGGCAACCATCTCCTCCTTCCAAGCCGCCGTCAGTTCCTTGGTCACCCTCCTGCCCTCCAGCCGGCTGGCGAAGGCCCGGGCGTAGCGCAGGTAGTTCTCCACCGTGCCGGGACTGCGTTCCTGCCGGCGCAAATGATTTCGGAATCGGTCCAAATCCTGCAACGTGATTTTACTCATCATAACGTCTCTCCTGACTTAGTGTAAGGTTTCACCATTCATTATACCCCAGAAAGAGAGAAGCAAGAAAAAAGCACACCAATTCTCACTTTCATTGGAGAAATTGGTGTGCTTTCGGTATTTTACTCTATAAAATTCAGGGTGAAATATTTTGTCTTGTTGCCACCTTTACGAAGTGCTGATCCCAAATAGGCAATCCACGCCCTCCTGGCAGCGTATTCAGCGGTAGATGGGGTGGGCGGCGGTAAGGGCCTGCACTCCGGCCAGGATTCTGTCCTTGCTGGCCTCAAAATCGGTGGCGGCCAGGGCGATGTACTCCGCCACCCGGTCCATATCCGCCTCGGTGAAGCCCCGGCTGGTGACGGCGGGACTGCCAACCCGGATGCCGCTGGTCTGGAATGGGGAACGGGGATCGCCCGGCACCTTGTTCTTGTTCACGGTGATGCGCACCTCATCCAGGCGGCGCTCCAGCTCCTTGCCGGTGAGGTCTCCCATATCCCGCAGGTCCACCAGGGCCAGGTGGTTGTCCGTGCCGCCGGACACCAGCTTCATCCCCCGGTTTACCAAGCCCTGGGCCAGGGCGGCGGCATTCTTCACCACCTGCTCCTGGTAGGTCTTGAACTCTGGTTTGAGGGCCTCTCCCAGGGCCACTGCTTTGGCGGCGATCACGTGCATGAGGGGGCCGCCCTGGGAGCCGGGGAAGATGGCCGAGTTGAGTTTCTTGGCCAGCTCCTCGTCGTTGGTAAGCAGCATGCCGCCCCGGGGGCCCCGGAGGGTCTTGTGGGTGGTGGTGGACACCACGTGGGCATAGGGCATGGGAGAGGGGTGAAGCCCGGTGGCCACCAGGCCGGCGATGTGGGCCATGTCCACCCACAAGTAGGCCCCCACCTCGTCGGCGATGGCCCGGAAGCGCTGGAAGTCGATGATGCGAGGATAGGCGGAGGCCCCGGCGATGATCATGCGGGGCTTGCACTCCTTGGCCACCCGCTCCAGCGCGTCGTAGTCGATCCTGCCGGTGGTCTCGTCCACCCCGTAGGACACCATGTTGAAGTACTTCCCGGAGAAGTTCACCGGACTGCCGTGGGTCAGGTGGCCGCCATGGTCCAGATTCATGCCCAGCACCGTGTCCCCCGGCTGGCACAGGGCCATGTAGACGGCGTAGTTGGCCTGGGCGCCGGAGTGAGGCTGCACGTTGGCAAACTTCGCGCCAAACAGCTTGCAGGCCCGCTCAATGGCCAGGTTCTCCACGATGTCCACGCACTGGCAGCCGCCGTAGTATCGCTTGCCGGGGTAGCCTTCCGCATACTTGTTGGTGAGCACGCTGCCCGCCGCGGCCAGTACCGCCTCGGACACGATGTTCTCCGAGGCGATCAGTTCGATGTTGTCGCACTGGCGCTGGTACTCTGCCCGGATGGCCTCCCCCACTTGGGGGTCGAACCGCTCCACGAAATCCATGTACTCTAAAACCATAGGAACTCCTCCGCCTTTCTGATCCAGTATCATTCAGGTTCGATGAAATCCATTATAGCCTGTTTCTCCGTCAGAAACAACTGTCATTCCCGAAAAAACTCACTTTCTTTCCGTCCGTTTTTGTGTTATCCTTGCCATAGAGGTGAAAATGGATGAAAAAAGCCGACGTAAGATCTGTGGTGGACGCCCTCAAGGCCCTCTACCCGGACTCCATCTGCTCTTTGGAATATGAGAAGGACTATGAACTGCTCTTTGCCGTGCGCCTGTCCGCCCAATGCACCGACGAACGGGTGAACCAGGTCACCCCCGCCCTGTACGCCCGCTTCCCTACCCTGGAGGCCTTCGCCCAGGCCGACCCGGAGGAGGTGGGGGAATACGTCCACTCCTGCGGCTTTTTCCGGGCCAAGAGCAAGGACCTCGTGCTGTGCGCCCAGATGCTGCTGCGGGACTACGGCGGCAAGGTGCCCAGCACCATGGAGGAGCTGTTGAAATTGCCCGGTGTTGGTCGTAAGACCGCCAACCTGATCTTAGGGGACGTTTACAACACTCCCGGCGTAGTGGTGGCAGACACCCACTGCATCCGCATCTCCGGGCGGCTGGGCCTCACTGACGGCACCAAGGATCCGGGCAAAGTGGAGGAACAGCTGCGGAAGGTACTGCCCCCCGAGGAGTCCAACAACTTCTGCCACCGCATGGTGCTCCACGGCCGGGCGGTGTGCACCGCCCGTACCGCCAAGTGCGGGGAGTGCCCCCTCACCCCCTGGTGCAAGTACGCCAAGACCGAGTTCAAAAAGGTGAAACAGGCAAAGAAGTGACCGGCGGCACGCACCGCCCGTACCGCAAAGCACAGAAAAATCAGACCGGAAAGCACAGCCGCGGGCAGGTTTGCCCGCGGCTGTGACTTTTTCTATTCCCGTTTTTCCGCCCTTGCGATGGTAAGCTCCAAGTTTTCCAACCAGGTGGGGGCGTTCAGGCCCCTGTCCAGGGGAAGGGAACCCACAATGGCCGATCTGTCCCACCCCGCAGGTAGGTCCAGCCAGAGGAGCACCCCGTCCAGGTCGGCACGCAGGGCCAGGCCCTCCAGCAGGTCGGTCAGGTCGGCCCGTCCCAGCCCCAGGGGCAGGGCGTACTGCTCCAGATAGAGGCCGCAGGCGGCGCAGTCCTGCCGGACAAAGGCTGGCAGTTCCCCCAGGCACACCGCCGCCAGGGCGGTCGCCTTGCAGCAGTCCAGCACAGCGCCCCCGCCTACACCCAGGATCAGGTCCACATGATTTTCCCGGCATAGCCGCGCCGCCTGCTGAGCCTCTCCGGCGCCAGGACAGAGTGAATGGATTGCGCACTCCACCACCATCTTTTTTCCCGTGCGCAGAATACGGGATACTTCCTCCAGCGCCGGGCCCTCCGCTTCTCCTCCTGCTCCGGTGACCAACAGCACACTGGGACCGTACCCCTTCAAAAAGCTGGCCAGGTATTCCTTCACACAGCCCCCACCAAAGAGGAACTTGGTCCCGTTTTCAAAGATAAAATTATTCATGGCACAC
>ERZ779866.3276-NODE-3276-length-13311-cov-3.189725_pt1 | contig 13311 bp, 12 predicted proteins | sample MGYA00511248_ERZ779866 | MGnify/ENA primary metagenome ERZ779866 (study PRJEB29588, sample SAMEA2155758) | human gut metagenome | biome: human gut; feature: human-associated habitat; material: faeces | place: Denmark | collected 2008/2010 ... | reverse complement strand
CCGTCCGTCGACGCCGCATATCAAGAGAATGTCCGTTGATATGTCGGCTAAGTCTTTTAATTGGCTGTCTGTTTCTCTCATCTGTCTGTTTGCTAACGTATATTATAGTTCAGCAGCCGGGCTCCGATTTCCGGACGTATTTTGAAAATCCATCCCTGATAGAGAAAGCTGCTGTCTTTGATATAATCGCTGGCAAGCTTGGTTGGAAGAGTATTGCTTGATAAATTTATTCTGATCCAGAATTCATCATCCTTTTGGTACAGTTCAATTCCGTAAATCAGGCCGGAAAACATAAATAATGCAACCACCCGGTCCGGATCTGCGTTTTTGAACTCCGAAACCTCGTAATCGGCGACTTCAATCAATTTGAGGTCGGCAAAAGGATTGAGCAACGGCGAAAGATCGGTTTTTTCGCGGCGTACATTATAAAAAGAATCGCCTTCCTGCGGCTTGAAAGCCATTTGCTGTCCCGTTTCCGACTGCAAAATTATGGTTTCTATATCATTCTGCGCAATCTGCAAAAGAGGCTGTTGCAGCCAGTCATGCGTTTTTCGCGGAAGGTCGAAACCGCCGGAAACCATCATGGCATAATCACTGCCGGCCCGTCTGGCATATTGCAGGCCGTTTTTGGAGCTGCCGATAATGACATCGTCAATCAGGCGGCCCTGCCTGTCATAGGTTTTGATTTCGGTACCGTTGCCGCCGGGAGCATCAACTCCGGGCCGCGGCTGCTCCAACTGCATGTCAGGCGTGATGTTGTGGATAACGGTTTCCGTTTTGGCCGAGTTTATCGAATAGAGCAAGGCGTTGCTTATGACCAGCCCCGCATAATAGTTGTCGGCTTGCGGAATCCGCCAGTATTTGCCGTCAAGGAGCAATGTTTTTTCCGAAGCGGAATCCGTGATGAGAATCTTGTTAACGTTCAAAGCCTGGTCGTAAGTTTTGGAAAAAAGAAGCGCTTCCGTTTCCACATATTGCCGGGGTTGGCGGCTGTCGATGACGCTCAGGGCGAATATTGCCGAAAGCAGCGCGAACAATGCTGCAAAGATCAGTGTCTTGTTATTCATTTATCAGCCTCTTTATTTTTTGTTTGCGGCGGCGGTTAAAGACCTTGGTGCCGATAACGACAATCAGGATAATAACGAGCGGAATGGTCACCGTATTATGAAAAATAACGGCATTGACTTTGTCTTCCTGGATCATTTTCAAAATATATTCAAAATGCTTGAGCTCTTCCCTGATGGCGAGGATGCTCCGGTTAAGGTTTTCCAGTTCTTTGATGTTGCCGATGCTCAGATTGATTTTCTGCGAACGAATGTCGGCATTGAACTGCTCCAGCCTTTTTTGAGCCAAAACCAGCCTTTTTTCCAGATCGTTGTATTGTTTGGCATATTTGCCGAAGATGCGGTTGTAGAGTTGTTCTCCGGCCGATTGATCCGTGTTGTAGAGATAGTTCGGCGCAATGCCGAGCATCAGTTCGTTTCCGCTTAAGAAATCCACCGCGTTCAGCAGAAAATCCGCATTACTTGCAGACGGAATCAGGTCATATACGGAGGCCTGTTCGTCATAGACGGTGTCGTTCCAGGTGTCGTTGTCCAAAAAATCGGTGTCGGCAATGACAATGACCTGAGATTTTTCAATGGAACCGATGATGAACGGCAGCATGTCCCGTGCCTGCGGCGTTCCCTGAATGATGTTGTCTTCAAAAAGAGATTCAAACCAGCCTTCAACCAAATATCCCAGAACAAAGGACTTCCGCTCCGATTTGAGGCCGGCATTGATGCTCTCGGGCGAAGCAAAACGAGCCAGCGATGCGTTGACGGTGCCGGCCTGTTCCGAAGTACGGAACAGCGGCGTATATACGGCGGTTTCCTTGGTATCCAGCTCCAAACTGCCGGGACTGCGGAATTTTAACTTCAAGATGCCGGAAACAAAAGGCAAGCCGGTGTCGGCATATTGCGGAGAAAGTTCAAAATGAGTAACATTGCCGCCGTTTTTGATTTGTTTGTAATCGTAACTGAGCTGAGCGTCGCCGATGACGGTTTCGTGGTTATAAACCAGGCCCAGATTTTTAAGAATCGGCTCTATTCCGTTTTTATAGAGGTTGCCGGAAGGGTTTTGCCGAACGGCAAGTTCGGAATAAGGGTCGGTCAGAATGATGAGTTTTCCGCCGCGGAGAATGTACTGATCCAAGGCATAGGTCATGGAAGGAGAAACGCGCTGCGGGTTAAACGCAATTAAAACATCGACGTCCATGGGGATTTCCAGTTCATCTTTGCCGATCTTGACAACATCGTAATCATTGCGAAGCTGTTTTAAGAAAAGCATATCGTCTTTCAGCGGCGTGGCAAAACTGACAATGCCGACGGTTTGTTTTTTGAAACCGCCGCCAAGCTTGGCAAAGACACGAGCCAGATCATATTCCGCGTAATTCTGCCGCTGAACCGAAAAATAAGGAATAGTATGTTTTTCTCCCCGTTCATTGATGAAAGAGGCGCCGAAATACATGTCCGCGTCTGCGGTCACATTCGGGAAAGGACGAATGCGATTGCGTCTGGCTTCTTTTTCAACAGTAGAATAAGGCTGCGGATTTTTGACGGTAATGTTGATTTTTCCACCGGCAGCGGATTGAAATTTTTCAAGTATGCGCAAGATATGCTGACTGTGCGCTCCCAAAGAGGGATATTCATCGCCGAGGTTTTCGGACATATACAGCGTTACGTTGACGGGATACTGCATTTTTTTTATGTTTTCAACGGCTTGCGCATTATCGGCGTAACGGTGAAACGAAGTGAAGTCTTTCTTATGACTGCCGAAAACCAGTCCGGAACCGATTTGAAGCAGCGCAAAAGAAATGGCCAGCAGCACGATTAAAACGAAAAGTTTATAATTTTTGGCTTTTGACATCAATGTTTCTCCTAGCCTTTTTTATATTCGATACTGACGACGTTGAGCCACAGGGACAAGAATACGGCACTGAAATAATAAATCAGATTGTCCATACTGACCTGTCCCGAAACCATATCCTGAAAGTGTTTGTCAAAATTCAGCGCCTGCATGATGCCCGAAAGGACGCTTCCGTCAGCAGGCAGCAGACGTATAAGAGGGCTGAAATTGACACCGATGACGCCCCAGATAATGAAAAGCGTCAGTATATATGCGGTTACCGGCGAACTGTTGAACGAAGAAATCATACAGCCGGCAGCGCAGAACATACCAGCCATCAGAATACAGGCAGCATAGGCGCAAAGTATGTTCATATTGTCAAGCGCAAATTCCGCATTCATATAAATCCAGAACGGAACCGTTGACAAAAGCATTACGAAAGCAAAGCTCCAGGCGGCGAGAAATTTGGCGAAGACAACCGCCGTCAGGGAAACGGGCTGCGTTAAAATAAACTCAATGGAACCGGATTTTCTTTCCTCCGCCCACAGACGCATGGTCAGAGCCGGGGTTACAATCAGAAAAATATAAGGCTGAAAGTAAAAAAACGAAAACAGATCAAAATTGCCTACTTCGAAAAAATTGCCGAGGTAAAATGCGGCAAACATCGAAAGCAGCAGGTATACGGCCAGCATAATGCTGCCGAGGCCTGTATTGAAGTATGCAAAGAATTCTCTGCGGAAAATGGGGCTGATTTGTTTAAACATGGCGACTACCTGTCTTCGCTGGTGATTTTCAGAAATGCGGTTTCAATGTCGTTTTCGGGGAAGAGGGTTTTCAGTTCGTCAGGCGTGGTGTTTTTGACGAGTTTTCCCCGATTGAGCAGAATCACCCGGTTGGACAGCGCCTCGACCTCTTCCATAATGTGCGTTGAGACAATGATGATGTGGTTTTTGCCGTATTCGCGGATGAAACTGCGGGTGCTGAACTTTTGTCCGGGGTCAAGGCCTTCGGTCGGTTCGTCGAGAATGAGGATTTCCGGCTTGTGAATCATGGCTGCGGCAATCCCTACCCGACGTTTGAATCCTTTGGAAAGACTGTCTATCTTTTGATTGACGACTTCTTCCAGATCCAGACTGGCAAGAGTTTCTCTGAGGTTGTCGACAAATTTTGTTCCGGTGATGCCGCGCAAGGCTGCGCAAAACTCAATGAAGTCGAAAACGCTCATATCGTTGTAGAGGAATCCGGTTTCGGGAACATAGCCGATGCGTTTCAGGCACTCCAGGCGATGCTTTTTAATGTCTTGTCCGAAGATATCCCCTTCGCCGGCCGTCGGGTCGACATAGCCGGTCATCATCCGCATAAGGGTGGTTTTTCCGGCGCCGTTGGGGCCGAGAAGAGAAACGACCTCCCCCTTGGAAATACAAAAGTTTACATTGTCAACAGCTTTGATTTCGCCATAATTTTTGCACAAGTTTTTTACTGTAATCATTTTATAAATATATCCGGTTTTCTCTCTTTAATTAATATCATATTAGAGATTTTTTTTTAAATTTTAACAATTATTTTCATTTTTCAAAATGATTGGTGACAAAATATTTATTTTACATTATTTATATACTAACGATAAGGTTTATTTTTGGAGTTATAATGATAGAGGAAACATACTCGAGAGAGGAATCTAAATATCTGAAAGTGGGCATCTACGCCGCGGCGGCAATTGCGCTTTTTACGGCTTATTACGTAACCCACAAGGACAGTATGTCTCATAAAGACAACGGAACCTATTATACGGTCGATGCCCGGTTTAACCGTACGGACGGCTTGCTTGTCGGCGACAGGGTGCGCATGGCCGGCATGGATATCGGCCGTGTCGTCGGAGCTAAACTGGATGACAATTTTAAGGCAATTATGACGCTGGACATCAAAGACGGAATACATATTCCCGACGACAGCAGCGCTTCTATTGTCAGTTCGGGACTGATGGGGGCAAAATATATCGAAATCGAACCCGGCGGTTCCGAAGACTTTATCCCCAAGGGGGGAGAGTTTTCCTATACTCAGGATGCCATGGTGCTGGAAGAGCTTTTGGACCGCATTGTCAGCATGGGAAAAGCCAACCGCAAGAAAAGCTGTGCCGAGTGCGCCGCTAAAGCTAAGCAAGAAAATAAATAAGGAGAGTTTGATGAATAAAAAACCAGTAGAAACAATAATGGGCATTATTGTACTTTTAGTTGCGGCATTTTTCCTGTTTTTTGCCTACAAGGTTTCGGATTTGCAAGTAGTCAAAGGCTATGACGTTACCGCCAGATTTTTGAAAGTCGGCGGTCTTAACGTCGGTTCGGACGTCCGAATCAACGGCATCAAGGTCGGTTCCGTCATCGGGCTGGAACTGGACAATGAAGACTATATTGCCAACATTACCATGAGCATTCTGCCCAATGTGAAGCTGCCGGCTGACAGTTCGGCCGCAATCGTCGGCGACGGTCTGATGGGTGACAAATTTATCAAGATTGAACCGGGTAAGGCCTCTGAGATGCTCAAAGGCGGCGATTCAATTGCCAAGACCAAAGATTTCAAAACGCTCGAAGACATGGTCGGCGAAATCATTTTCATGGTGACGGATGATGGATATAAAGATTCTGAATAAACTTCTGGCCGGGACGGCAATCTGCGGCATTTTGTTCGGAAGCGCCGTTCAGGCGAAGGAAATTGACGCCAATACGGCGCAAATGCAGGCCATGGACAAGATTACCGGCAAAGTCAGCGTGATTGAGGTGCCGGTTAACGGAGATGTTAAGTTCGGAAGTTTTTCCATAGTGGTCAGAGCCTGCAAAACCAGACCGCCCGAAGAAACGCCGGAAAATTTTGCTTTTGTGGACGTGGTTGACAATTATGCTTCGGAAAATCCGGTTAATATTTTCCGCGGCTGGATGATGTCTTCCACCCCGGGGCTTAATTCGGTCAAGCATCCGATTTATGACGTGTGGCTGCTTAAATGCATTGATACAAACGTTGACAGCTCAAAGCTGCTGTCTCCGCAGGCGCTGAAAGACCGGGACGGCATCGTCCAATCCAAAGATGAAGAAGTCAAAGAAATTTCCGTTCAGGTTCAGGTTCCGGTTCAGGCGGCTGATGAGATTTCAGAACAAACGATTTTAAACGAGGCAGCCGTATCGAATCCGACGGCAGTGCAGGAAACGCCGTCGGCAAACATTCCGCTTCAGCCGGAAGTTTCGGAACCGCAAGCTCCACAGCTTATGCCGAATGAAGCTGACAGCATTAACGAAGACGGTGCGCCCAAATCATTGCTGAACATTTCAAACAACAAGCCGGCGGCAAAGGAAGCCGTTTTGCCTGAGGCCGAAGCGGTTTTGGAGCAGGCGCATCCCGCAACGGAAGAAAGTCCCGCAGGTGTTTCTCCGGTTTCAGAAAATCCAAACAAAGCCGAAGATGTCGCTACGGGCATTTCGGACACTCTTCAGGATAAAGCCAGACAGCATCTTCCGGTTACGCTGGATGAAAATAATCAACTGATTGATTTTGAAGAAGACGAGGAAGACGAAAATCTTTTGGATCTTCCGGAAAGCCTGAAGACCGAATAAAAAACTTTTGTGTGGTTTGAACGAGAACGCGCGCCCTGCCCGCGTTCTTTTTTTACGAAAACCGGCCGGGGTTATTTGCGCCAGAAGTTTCTGGTGAAGACGATCAGAATGGTTAAAACTTCCAGACGTCCGAGCAACATGGCAAAAGCGCAGACATATTTGGCAAAGTCAGAAAATGACGAAAAGTTTCCGGACGGACCGACTATTTTTCCGACGCCGGGTCCGGAATTGGTTATGCAGCCGACAATGCCGCTGAAAGCGGTGGTAAAGTCGACACCGGTTACGGCGACAAGCATTGTCAACAGGATCGTACTGAAAGAAAAAGCCGAAACAAACACAAATACAGAGGAGATAATGCCGTAATCGACATTTAAATTGCCGATTTTAACAAAAATTATGCGATTGGGTTCAGTCAGATTAACCAGCGATTTTTTCAAAAAGGCGATGATAACCTGCCAGCGGAAGATTTTTATGGAACCGCTGGTTGATCCCGTACAGCCGCCCGTCAGAGCAAAAATGATGAACATTGTCTGGGCGAAAAGTCCCCATTGTCCGTAATCCGTTGAGGCAAAACCGGTGCTGGTGGTGATTGAAACCACATTGAAGGCAGAGTAGCGCAAAGACTGCCAAAAACTGTATTTTCCGCTCCAAGTCAGCCAGACAGCCATCAGCAGAATGTAAAAAGCCAGCGTTTTGAGAAAGAAACTGACCTGTTCGCTGCGGAACGAACGGGTAAAGTTGCGTTGCAGCAATATCAAGTAGTAGGTCAGCGGAACCGAGCCGGAAATCATACTCAAAATTAAAATGATTTCAATCCACAGATTGTCATAGTATTCGATGGAATTGTTCTTGGTAGAAAAGCCGCCGGTCGAGACAGCCGACAGAGCGTGGTTGACGGCGTCGAATTTGTTCATGCCGGCCCAAAACAGGCCAATGGTCGACAATGTGACCAAAATGACGTAGATAATGATGATCCTTTTGGCAATATAACTGATCTTGGGCATAAGTTTGTCGTCGAAATCTGAGTTTTCCCGTTGGAAAATCTGCATACCGCCAATTCCTAAAAAAGGCAGCAGCGCCACGGCAAAAATAACAATTCCGACACCGCCCAAGCCGTTGAGCAGAGAACGCCACAACAAGACGGCGTGGTCCGAATTATCAACGTCAACCAAAACGGTGGCCGCGGTCGAGGTTATGCCGGAGACGGCTTCAAATATGGCATCCGCCCAGTTTTGCGTTGTGCCCGACAACATAAACGGGAGCGCAGCCAATAAACAAATCGAAACCCAGATGATGACGGTCAGCAAGTAGCCTTGCCGAATACTGATTTTTTCGATTTTGGTACGATTGCCCAAAAACAGTGACATTCCGATAAAAACGGCAATAATGGACGACGTGATAAACGGCGACCAGTCAGTTTGTTTGTAATACAGGTCAACACCTGCGGGAAAAAGCATAGCCAGTCCCAAAACGCTGATAAAATATCCGCTGATCATCAGAACCGGCTGCCACATTTTTTTACTCCCAAAGCTCGGCGGCTAATCTAATGCGACATTGCGCGAATAGCCTTTGTTAACCATCGTCAGGTTGATGTCTTCTCCGCCCAGAAAACAACGGAGCGTGCCTATTCCCTGATATGTATAGGCCTGAACAACGCAGCGAATGGTATTTTCGCCAATCATATTTCTCAAAAAGTTTTTGGCTTCAAGACCTTTCTGGGTGTTGGGATCTACATAAATGCCATGCATAAAATACGATTTGCCATTCATTTCTATTTCATTGGCATTGACAACCCGTGCCGTGCCGACAATTTCTTCTTTCTGCTCGACGTAGATCAGAGCCAGTTTTTTTCCGCTGTCGCCAGATCGAGACGCATTTGCGGCTGTTGTCGAAACAGGCTGTTCTGACGTTTTGAACTGAGGGTCTATCCGTTGGGCGTTTTTCAGCGCATCAATCGTTTCCAAATCCCCCTGAGCTTTTTCGAACATTTTACGGCGGATGTTCTGCGGATTGTTTTGGGGAATGTCGACCACCTGTTCAATCGGTTTGGAAGACGACAGACCGAGACTTTCAATATTGGGCATGGAAATGTTGATATTGTCCACCATCGGCATAATGGCCTGCGTCTTTTCGCTGATGGCGCTGCTCAGGGTGTCGGTGTTGTGTTTGATTTTGTTCCAGTACCACAGATGGACTTCCGCCGGCTTGGCTCCCATAAAGGTCGGCGCCAGATAGGCGACAATCAGTATCGGGATAAAAATTCCCGGACGCCGAATCGGAAAGGTGACAAAGAGGAACAGACGGTGCAACAGCTTGCCCAGTCCTCTTGTCTTTAAGCTTTTTTCTTTTTCTCTTCTACTCATTTTGAACTTCCGTATTTTGCTTTCAGTTCTTCCACTCTTTCCGGCGTAATTCTTTCAAACAAGGCTTCGCCGACACTGAATTTTTGTCCGGGTTTGAGCGCAGAGATTTCGTTTTTAACGTTAAAACCGTTTAAGGACGGCATATTTTCGGCCCTCAGGCCCAAACGCTGCAACATACTTTCCGCAGTCTGCGGCATAACCGGAGCACTGAGGACGGCAAAAATGCGTATCAGGTTAATGCAGGTGCGCAATATGGCGGCGGCACGCTCCGGATTTTCCTTGATAACCGTCCAGGGTTCGGCGGCGGAAATATAGTTGTTTCCCTCCACCCAGATAGCGCGCAGTTCGTTCAGGGCTTTGCGAAATTCCAAATCTTTCATATATTTGATATAATCGTCGGTTCTTTCCTGCAGAACTTTGATCAGCGCAGTTTCAATTTCAGTATCTTCTCCGCCGGCCGGAACCTCCTCCCCGATTTTGGATGCGGTCATTTTCAAAACCCGGGAAACGAAGTTGCCGAGAACGCCGTTTAAATCTTTGTTGATGACGGAGGCAAAAAGCTCAAAGCTGAAAGACGCGTCTGAGCCCTCGGGCGCGTTTGACATCAGCCAGTAACGCCAGTAGTCGGCCGGATATTCTTTGACGGCGTCTTCGGCAAAAATGCCGCGTTTTTCTGATTTTGAGAACTTTCCGCCTTCAAAAGTCAGGTAGCTCATGCCTTTCAGATAATCAACCAGCGTCCAGTTTTCACCGGTACCGAGCAATGTGGCCGGAAACGAAATGGAATGGAAAGGAACATTGTCTTTGCCCATGAACTCGACGTAGTTTACGTCTTTGGCATCCAGCCACCAGTCTTTCCAGCTGCGAACAGAAGGATTCTGATCGGCCCATTGTTTGGTGATGCCGATGTAGCCGATCGGCGCATCAAACCATACGTAAAAAACTTTGTCTTCAAAACCGGGTTTGTTTACCGGGAAGCCCCATTTCAAATCGCGGGTAATGCAGCGTTCCTGCAAACCTTCCTTGAGCCATTTCTGAGCAATGGAATAAGCAACGTCGGGCCAGAACGGTTCTTTTGACCTGACCCATTCGGACAGGCGTTTTTCAAGCATCGGCAGCTTGAGAAACAGATGTCTGGTTTCTCTGACTTCCAGGTTGGTTGAACCGGATATGGTCGAACGCGGATTAATCAGTTCGGTCGGTTCCAGCACCTTGGTGCAGTTTTCGCACTGGTCGCCGCGAGCCTTGTCATAGCCGCAGTGCGGACAGGTGCCGGTTACATAGCGATCCGGCAGAAAGCGCCCGTCGTCAACCGAATATATCTGTTTGATGGTCTTTTCTTCAATACAGCCGTTTTTGTCAAGCTGTTCAAAAATATGATAGACCAGCTCCTGATTCTGCGGGCTGCTGGTGCGGCCGAAATAGTCAAAAGAAAGGTTAAAGGCGGCATAGGCCTCTTTGTGGCGGTTGTGATATTTGGTGCAGTATTCGCCGATATCCATGCCCTCTTTGGCTGCGCCGACTTCGGAGGGTGTGCCGTGTTCGTCGGTGCCGCAGATGTATAAAACCTCGTTACCCATCATTCGCATAAACCGCGCATAAACATCTGAGGGCAGCAGACAGCCGACCATGTGGCCAAGGTGCGGTACGCCGTTTACATACGGCAATGCGGAAGTAATCAGGGTTTTAGACATTATTGAATTCTCCAGTTTTATTATTTTTATTAATTTACGCAGGGATTTTACAACATTTCAGATAATTCTCAAGCAAAAATCTCATTTTAAACCATAGGAAATATTTTTGTCTATTTACATCCAAATATCGATATGATATAAGATATTCTGACTTTTTAAGAATATGGCGATAATTAACAATATTATAAACTTAAATACAGAAGTTATGGAAAAAACAAACATCTGGGGTGACGGTTTCATTAATCATGCAGATGAAATCGGTCACTATAATGTCTTTGGCCGCAATGTGCGGATTAATCCCCTGCACGACGGTCAGGAATATGCAAAAATAGGAAGTTTCTGCCATTTTGCGGACAATGTTGAAATCGGTTGGTGCACCTGTATCGGGAACCACGTTACAATCGGTAAAAACGTCAGAATTTCAGACGATTGCAAAATCGGAAACAACGCGGTTATCGGAGACAACGTTATTCTGGGCAAAAACACCGTTGTCCGTGACGGCTGTGTCTTGGAGAAAGACGTCATTGTCGGTGACAATAACGAGTTTTCTCAAGGATGCGTTATCGGGTACAGCGCTGAAAATTCCGAAAACGGCAGCCTGCGGATAGGCGACGGCAATTTTTTCGGTGCACATTGCACCGTTTGCCGCGGGACAAAAACTTCGGGCAATGAAGAAACCGTCGTCGGAAACTTTGTCTTCTGCGGCAGCGGCGTCTTGCTTGCTCCTGGCTCTCGGATTGCGGCTGACGCGGAAATTCCCTATCACCCGCAGGAAAAATATTCGACGCATTTGCAAAACGGCGCGCAAATAGGCTTTGCTGCTGAAATTGCGGTCGGATGTACCATGGCCGAAGCGGCGGTTATCCGTCCGCATGTGAGGATCGGTGCCGGTTGTTATGTTTCTCCTTTAAGTCTGGCTGAAGCCGACATTGTTCCTTTTGCTCTGGTCAAAGGGGACAAAGTGGTCTTTTATCATCCGGTTTGTCTAGACAAGAACCTTGATTTTGGCACAACGGACGATGACATACTGGGACTGGTCGGCGAAATGGTGTTAAGGACTTCTCTGGCCGGCAACACCTATACGGCTCAAAGCGTCATTGAACGTTTTAAGGGGCGAGGACAATGGTATGACCGGGCATATAACGTCATAAAGTCTTTTTTGACCAAACATGACGATGAACGGACGCTGATGAAACCGATAGTTTGGTGACTGTTTCCGTAATTAAAAAAGAGTGCGGCTTTGGGCAGCACTCTTTTTTTCATTTTAAATGATAGCGTCGCGAATAACGCAGGCCGCATCTGCCCGATCCAAATCTACCGGGTCAAGTTTATACAGAAAACCCATGGCGTCAAAAGAATTGGCCGCCAGTTTTTCCGCCTCTTCCTTTTTTATTCCCCATTCGGAGAGTTTCAGATTATCAAGCCCGACAGCAGCTATCAAATCTTTAAGCGCGTCGATAAAAAGTTCGGGATTGTCGCCCTGACGTCCCATGGCTCTGGCTATATGAAGATATCTTTCCGTTACCTTTTCCCGATTTTTCTTCAAGAGATAACTGAAATACGGAACCGACAGCGCTACCAGTCCGGCACCGTGCGGAAGCTCGGGATAAAAGGCAGACAAGGCGTGCTCCATCGAATGTTCGGAAATGCAACTGGATATGCTTTCGACCATTCCGGCCTGCGTGCTGGCCCAGGCCATTTCCTCCCTGGCCTGCAGGTTGCTCCCGTCGGCAACGGCCTGCGGCAGAAACGTACTGATACGGCGAACGGAGTCCAGGGCATACATATCGCTCAGCGGCTGCGCAACGTTGGCCAGATAGCCTTCAACCGAATGAAAGAAAGCGTCCATTCCCTGATAAGCGGTTAATTTAGCGGGAACCGAAACCATCAGTTCCGGGTCAATGACTGCAAGTCTTGGAAAAGTTTCTTTAATGCCAAAACCGACCTTTTCGTTGACGGCGGTATTGGTGATAACCGTCCAGGGATCGGCTTCTGTTCCGGTACCGGCCGTGGTCGGAACGGCAATAACGGGCAAAACGTCTTCTCCCGGCTTTTTCAGACCTTTGACATAATCCCAATAGGTACCGGGATTTTTTACCATTAAGGCAATGGCCTTGGCCGAATCAATCGCAGAACCGCCGCCGAGACCAATGACAAAATCGCAGTTTTCGTTGCGGGCAAATTCCGCCGCCTGCATAACATGAGTCTCAATCGGATTTGGTAAAACCCGGTCAAAAACAACGGCATCAATTCCCTGCTCTTTCAGGTAGCCTGCAACCCGGTCCAAATAGCCCAAATGACGCATGGATTTGCCGTTGGTGATGACAATCAACGCTTTCCGTCCCGGCAGATGCAGAGAGGAGAGCTCTTTGAGACGGCCGCGTCCGAAAATCAGCCGGACAGGCATAAAATAATCAAAATGCATGACAAAGCTCCTTATATTACGTGTTGTACAATGCATTTGATATAAGAACGACTTATTTTTTATCAAGTAAGGAGACTGCCCGTTCCAAAGCCTGGATGTCAGACGAGAACAGATGAGGACGCAGCGCGGCGAACTTGTCTTCGGGATAATCATACAGCCTGAGTTTGAGCAAGCGGTTTATAACGTCATCGGCAAAGCGCTTTTTTATTTCCCGGGCCGGGTTGCCGCCGACAACGGTATAAGGCGCAACATCTTTGACGACAATGCTCCCGGCAGCGACAACAGCCCCCTCGCCGATGGTTATGCCAGGCATAATCATGGCGCGCATTCCGATCCAGACG
>ERZ779866.3274-NODE-3274-length-13315-cov-9.222549_pt1 | contig 13315 bp, 10 predicted proteins | sample MGYA00511248_ERZ779866 | MGnify/ENA primary metagenome ERZ779866 (study PRJEB29588, sample SAMEA2155758) | human gut metagenome | biome: human gut; feature: human-associated habitat; material: faeces | place: Denmark | collected 2008/2010 ... | reverse complement strand
ACCACAAGCACTACCATTCCAACAAGCGCAGCTATCACGAGATACGCCGGGCCAGTGACCGGCTGTGCAGAGAACACGGCCTGTCCGTCATCGTCCCCGGCCGGGACAAGGGCAAGAGCTATATTGAGCATCAGGCCGCACAGAACGGCATCAGCTACAAGGCAAAGCTGAAAGCCGCCATTGACCGGCTGATCCCCGTGTCCTCCAGTCTGGAAGATTTGCTTGCTCAGTTACAGCGGGAAGGATACGAGATCAAGCGGGGAAAGTATATCTCCGCCAGGGCGCCGGATCAGGAGCGGTACACCCGGCTCAAAACCCTGGGTGCCGATTACACGGAAGAAGCCGTTGTCTCCCGCATTGCTGGAGGCCCCAGGCCCTCCAGACAGCCCCAGCAGCGCAGCGGGAAGGTCAGCCTGCTCATTGATATTCAGAACAATATCAAGGCCCAGCAGAGCGCCGAATACCAGCGGTGGGCAACCATTGAGAATCTAAAACGGGCAGCCGCCACCATGAATTTTCTCACCGAACACGGCATCGACAGCTATGAGGAATTGGTGGAACGGTGCGACGCCATTGCCGCCGCCTCCATCCGTACCAGGGAAAGCCTGCGAGATACGGAACAGCGGATCACCGACCTCACTCTCCTGGGAAAGCAGATCGACACCTACCGCAGGCTGAAACCTGTGTATGACCGATACAAGGCATCAAAGGACAAGGAAAAATTCCTGCGCGGCTTTGAGAGCGAGATCATTTTGTTCGAGGCGGCCGCTAAGGAAATCAAGAAGGCCGGGCTTGCCAAACTTCCTTCAGCTGGAAAACTAAAAGCAGAACTGGACGAACTCGCTGCCCACAAGACTGCCCTGCAAACGGAACTTCGGAAGATACAGCGGGAAGAAAAGGAGTATGGAATGATCCATCAGAATATAGATACTCTATTGTCAGTTCCAATTAAGCCAATACGGCAGAATAAGCACGAACTAGAATAAATATCAAGTTTTTCAAATTTCGCAATATCCTACTGCTGTAGATAAAAACAACGGAAGAAGCGGCGCGATGGCAACACTTCTCCCGTTATCTATGCGTTATAAAATTTTATCTCTTGTCATTCGATTGAGAAAGAACGCTGGCGGCAAAACTCTTAGTTTCATCAGAGTATTTGCTGCTTTGCAATACTTTGGACGCAACGTCCTCCATGTTAGCACCAGTTTGCTTTTGTGCAGATCGCTGTGAAAGGACACTAGCCGCAAGAGACTTCTGAATCTTGGACGCGCCTTTATCAGTTAACGCTTTCGCAGCTTTAGATGCCATAGCCTTGCTGCTGGTTTTGTGGTTCATACCTGAGCACCTCCTATATTAAAACTCAATTTCTTCTTCTGCTTTATTATAAATGTCAACCTGATTTTCAACATCAATCCGATTAACGACCCAGCCACGAAGCATACAAAGTTTAATAAAATCGTCAATACGATTTTCCCCATACATTTCCTTCAAAGTAACAACAACGCCAAAAGAAAGACCTCGTCCATTCTTTTCCTTTAGCCTTTCTTTTGTTTTTATACTCAATCCCCACATTCCTGCGCCATACACCTTACGGGGGACAGCTCGTTCCTTTAACTCCTCACTGATTAACTTGACATTATCCCATTTCCGATATAATTGACGGGCTTCAGGTTCGTGAAGATGACATCCGCCATCGTCACCTTGTGAGTTGGAGTTAATGCTTGCAATAACTGCTTTCCCTCCTTTTTCTTTTACACGGCCAAAATGAATGTCCATCTCAGTGGTAGTATAATCAACACCCTGATCTCTTACGCATTTTGGAAAATAGCAAAGCGTTGCTCGTGCGTAGAATGGCTGCTTGTCGTTATAAATCGGAACAGGAATTCTGTATGTGTAGGTTTCATAGGCGTCTGTTGTGCCCATCATTACAAAACGAATTTCATCATCAGGGGTCTTAACAATATCTTCAATTCGCTGCGGAACCACGCCATATCCAATAGAACAGGATACGTCATCTTTTCTATCCCAACCAGCAGCAGCATCGATGATTAGTGCTTTTGCAACTTCGCGTGAAAAGCCCAATGTGCAAATCAAATACGCCATTTTGCGCGAAATCCACGGAGCAGAAAATGATGTTCCTTTTACAAAATTTTCTCCTGTTGGAGCACATACATGCATAGGTTGTCCGATATCACCGCCATAATAACTAATATCAGGCTTGTGAAAGAAGGAAAGAACAGGACCTACTCGATGATAGGAGGCGGGCATGCCTTCAAGGGTGACTGAATTAACTACCAATGAATTTAGTGAATCGGCCGGTGCGCCAATTGCCATTCTTTTTTTGTCCGGATCGCCATTCGTTCCTGCGATAACAAAGACTACATCAAATTCGCTCTGTATCCTATCTAATTCTGCTGCTTCTGGCGAAATAAAATTAGGCTTTATCGGCAATATAGAGCCGAGAGAAAGATTCCAAACCTTTATATCTCGATTTTGAGAAACAGCTTTACGAATTGAGCGAAGTATGGAATAAGAGCTAAATCTTCCTCGCTTAGCGACACCGAAGTGCTTTACTCTGAATCGGCCACAGCCATCATCCAAAGCAGGATTAATTGTTGGGCCATCAACAATAATCGAAGTAACTTCCGTGCCGTGGATGTAGTCACCTTGATCTAGTTTAATATTCTCGTCTAACATGCTTTCATAGGTGACCCAATCTTTAAAATAAACGTCCTTAGAAAACGGCGTATCAATAACACCTATAATAGGCTCCTGGTTAGGCGCAGGAATTTGCACTACCCCAGAATCGTTCATTACGCTTTCTTCAACTGGAACCTCTCTTAAGTCACGTACCTTCATAGCAATTAGGTATGGAGCGTTTTCTTTCAGACGCGCAATTTCGTCAGGACGGAGCAAAACAGTATTTTCATCAATCTGCTTCGCATTCAAATAGTCGATCCCAATGGCGCGGAATATTTCTTCCGTTTTAACATCAGTTTTATAGAGTGTAACAATTGCTTCGCCATCTTCGTCGGCCTCAGCAAAATCCACAGAAAACTTTTGAACATAAAATGCATCTACAACCGCATTTACAAAGTTGGTTTTTGCTAGTCGAGCTTGATATTTATATCTTTTTTCCCCTTTGTTTAATGCTTCGATGTCAGAGTACTGGATTTTTCCGCTATAGTCATGCTTGATAATCTCGCCAACAATTGTAAGGCGTTCGATTGTATTTGATATAACATCGAGCCCTACATAGTATGTGAAAACATGCTGAATATGGTCCGGATCGCCAGTGAACTTTGCACCACGGATAGAATCATTGGGGTCGGAAGCCCCCTTGCACAAAAGAGCTCTGATTCTGTTGCTTTTGGCTACCACGCTTGTATAGTAAACACTGATTAGAGCACCTTTTATAAGGGAGTGCTTCTTCCAATAGACCTGTAGTGATTTGAGATCATCAATCAATTCGAAAATATGCTTGGCCTCTACATAACGTCCAACAGGGAGATTTCGCTTCCCGCCACCGGGATTCCCACTCTGTTGTTCAAACTGGCCTTTTAATTGAAGTATACTATTCATTTAATTCTCCTTCAATTCACGTGCAACCTGACTTTTTGATACTCCTGTCAGAATTTCAATCTCTCTCACGGTAAATCCCTGAGATTGCAATGTGCGTACATCCAACGTTTCCGGGCATACAGCTTTATAAAGCCGCTTTAGATAATCGAGTTCAACTGTCGGATTACTGAATGCAACAGAAGAACGAATTATATTCTTTAACTCACCTGGATAAGGAATTGGATTCATCAAGCCAACAATTTTTCTAAACAAGCGTACATTCCGACTTGTGCACTTAAATTTATTTAGAAATTCGTTAAGCAAAATCTCTGCAATCTCAGCCAAATCTTCTTGCGTATATCTACTGAAATCAATAACAGAGTCAAAACGCCTAATTAGTGCCTTGTCAAAATATTCAAATAGATTTGTGGTTGCCAACAAAACAATTCTATCATCCATTCGATCAAGCTCTTTGAGCAGAGTGGATGTAGCTCTACCCATTTCACGTAAGTCATTCGAATTAGTTCGATCCAAAGCAATAGAATCAATCTCGTCAAACAGCACAATTACTTTCTCGGGATGAGCAAACTCTGTCATCTCTCGAAATAGAGAAACAATATTCTTTTGCGTTTGACCAAGTTTACTATCTATTACTGCTGAAAAATCAACTGCATATAAATCTCGGTTCAGAATCCGAGCAACTTGCTTGGCTGTTTCAGTCTTTCCAGTTCCGGGAGCACCTTGAAATAGATACTTATTTATCCCAAGGTTACGGCTAATCGCATTAACCATCCCCATTACATCCTGCTCAATACACTCAGGCAATGGTAAGGGTTCATTCCCGACTGAAACCTTTTCAAAAAATCCAGATGAAAGATCGCTCATTTGTGGGACGAAGGTATTTGCGTTTGATAACAGTGCCATAATATATTCTGCTAGCTGATAATCACCCAGTTGATCAAATTCTTTGGCAATTTCATATGCTTCGCTCCGAAATCCGGGCTCATTGTTTTCTGCATGATAACGAATTAGATTTATTATATTTTTCTTTTTCATAGGAGCCCCTCCAGGATTGATATATTATATTATATGCTCGCTTGGGACAAAAGTCAATATATTGGGACAAAAATTAAAATATAATCTTTTGCTATGAATGAAATCTGTATCGAGCTTCCCTTGAATATAACTGGTAACTAAAAAAGAGAGGGCGCCGCCACCGGACCAATATCCGATGACGGCGCTCCTCTCTTATTTGCCAAAAGGCAAAAATCCGGCTTTTCCCTATGTAGAAAGGCTTTACCGCCCCACATGTGAATTCATACTGCCCTACACGGAAAAGCCGCCACAGGCGGTTTCTTCGCCCATTTTGAACTCTAATTCCCGCACTTTTTAGAGCGGCGAGAAAGATAGTGCGGACAGGATACCACCACCGTCCGGAAACTCTGCTTGCAGGGATGGACACAGCCCTTGCAGAGCTTGTTGTACTGGCGCCTGCCGTTCTCGCCCAGGAAGAACGCCCATTCCAGACGCCATTTCTTGCTCCGGCTCATAAGTCGCCCAGCTCCGGGGCTTCTTCAGTGCAGCGGGTTTTCCGGTTTCACAGGGACAGACACGCTCTTTCCGTTGATGCTGGCGAACAGTTCCAGCCACTTGAATTACTCGGTGTACTTCTGGATTACGCCGGGGAAGGGGCACGAAACTACCCAGCCTCAGAACTCCTGATAGGATGCCATTATTCTTTGATATAACGATGCAAAAATTGATCCGTTTTCTCTCAAGAAAGTCTTGTATGTTTTTCAAGACAGAGGTACCATTTTTCAAACTTTGAGGTAAACTGTGCCGCCTAGAGTATCACCGTGGGTCACGGATTCTGGCCGAAACTATTCCGCTGACCACATGTAAGACCACAGACAGCGCTGGAATACGCGGAAACAGTGGAAACAAGAGTGCTAGAAAGTAACCGGTTTGGAAGGAAAAAGACTATAAACTACTAGAAACGACTATAAAAAATGCCGAGAACCTCTTTGGGACTAGAACCAATTAAAAGCGATTAGAAAAAATAATAGAATTAGAACGAACCGTACAACATGAGAGAGTGGCCAGCTTGCAAGTTGCCTCCGACCTATGGATACCAGGGCGGCAGTTATAATTTCATTGCTGAAAGAGATTCCTGCTCCGCTTTACAGTTATATGCCTGCATAAAAGCAAATATTTCCCGGTAGGCACAGAGCATAGGTGACTGCATGACTTTCCGATCTTCTGCGGTCAGCGGACGGTAATGTTCTGCCTGGAAGCAAGCTTGCAGCGAAGCAAGATCCATTCCTGTGGGGACAAATGGAATTCCGGTTTTTTGTTTCAGGTTCTCCAAAATCAAAAACCCGTACGGATCCAGATCTCCATAGTGCAGATAAACAGCATCCGGTTTGGTAGCGTAAACCATACGGAGGAAACTTGCCCGTGCGGAATTTGGGAAACCACCCAGATATAAAATGGCTCGATCTTCTGATGGTATGTCGTGATAGGTAGTAAGGTTCTCTACGGTGATGACTGTCTGGGCCTCCAAGAGGACAGACTGTATTGCACTCAAGCCTTCAGAGGTCAAACCAATACCACCTGGAAGATCCGTAACATGGATACATGAGTCCGGAAACTCCAATATCCATCCTCCTTTCAAATAGAGGTAGGTTGGATTTTCCAAAAGATTGTAATATTCCAGGATCTGCTTCTTTTCCACCGGCTGGTCCGTCAGATCAGAGAGAATACTGCGGATCATCCCAGAAATAGACTGAAAGTGCTTGGAGTCATGGAATACGGCCTCGGAAAAGTTGCGCACATAGGTCTCTTTCTTTAACTGCCCGATTTTTTCCAGAGCCAGCAGAACATCCCGTAGTTTCTCAACATTCCCCTGAAGGCCGTATCCCGGTGAACGTCCTGCCTGCAGTGCGGCCATCATCTCTCCGGCGAAGCGGCCGGAGAGAGTGTCCGGGTTTTGTCTCTGGGCCTCCAATAGAAGCTGCAGTTGCTCCTGCCGGGTTTCCTGGGCTGGTTTCCGCCCTAAAAATTCATAGATTTCCTGAATGTGGTCCAGCCGCAGAGTAATCTTGGTGTAGTATCCCTGGGCACTGCGGGGGGCGGCAACCATCTGCCAACTGGAAAGGCGCGTCACCGCATCGTCTATGGCCTGCTCCTCCTCGCTCAGGTGGTCCCGGTATATGGGATAATGCTTTGCGAGATCAAAGGTTACCGCCCGCTGGGGCTTACCATTCTGGGCAGAAGTTCCTTTCCTGTGTTCATAGCGATCCACCATCGCCGTGAGAATTTCGTGGGTGTAGTCCATCATTCCCTCACATCCTGATAAAACGGGCGGACAGCATTGCGCGTACCGCTTTTGATAATGGAACAGGTGGTGTCACAGTAGGGCTGGATGGCCGAGGCCTTTTCCACTGTGGTGATCAGTACCGTCTGTAGCTGCATTTTGCGCAGCATCTGCATCATGGGGCGGATGCGGTCACTGGTCATGCGGCTGAACGCCTCGTCCAGCAGTGCCAGGCGAATGCTGTTCTCGCATTTGTCGTAGATCTGCAGCAGGGATGCACAGATTGCAATGTAGAACGGCGCCTGATTCTCTCCGCCGCTGCTGTCCTGACTGACCGCGGAGAGACGGGTCACGCCGCCGGTGATCTGGTTGCGGCACTCAATGTCATATTCCAGGTAGTACCGGTAGTCCACATAGCGAGACAGCTCTGTGGCCAGCTGCTTTCCCTCTTGGCGGCGCTGGGCATTGGCTTTCAGCTCTGCTAGGATCCGCTCCATCAATTCGTCCACCTGCGTTTCGTAGGCTGGGTCATTGCGGGCCAGAAAATCTTCGATGCTGCCGTCCCCCTGGATCCGCCGGTTGCTGTCCTGCATGATTACATCATAAAATGCCCGGCGTTCGGGATCGGCGCTGGCCTGGACAACGAACTGATAGACCTCCTCACCGTACTGCAGGTTTTCCATTGTGTGGTTGAGTTCCCGGAATTGCCGCTTGGCGTTATAGATATCGTCCTTCATCCGATAAAGAATGTCTTCACGGAAGCGCTGGCGGCACCGCTCCTGCGCCTGATGCAAACTGGTGGAGTACCGTTCCAGATCTACATGAATCAGCCGTTCCTGCTGTTCCCGGAAGGTCTCGATGCCATCCAGACCCAGGGGATAGTCACAGGTATAGATGGTGTTATACTCCCGCTGCTTGGGGATTAGATGGTCGCGCAGCCATTCATCCAGCGCTTTATCCACCTGATTTTGATAATTCGTCTGGTATTGGACAATCTTGTCCGGGGGACGGCTGCGGGCTGCGTCCTGATATTTTTTCCCTACTTCTGTCTGTAGCAAGGGTTCCTGCTGGCAAAACGCCAGCCAGCCTACTCTGGCGTCTTCTGCCTTTCGGATAGCCTGCTCCTGCAGCCCTTGTTTTTCCTGAACTTTATCCGTTCGGGAGCGGAGGGCGGCTTCAATTTCCACCCGCTTTTGATCCTGCCGCGTCCATTCTTCCTGACAGAGATGTTCGGCAGTAATTTTTGCCTGAAGAATAGGATTTTCCTTCCACATCTCGTATTCGTGCCGTGCCCGCTCCAGCGCCTGCCAACTGGACTGGTGCCGCTGGACGCTGCCCCAATTTTTGCGCAGATCCTCCAGAACGTTGCTGTGCAGAATGCGGCGGCATTGCTCCAGAATATCCCGCAGGGACTGTGCATGGGCGGAGCACTCTGTCAGCTGTCCACGCAAAACTGAAAACTCCTCCCGGGCAGCTTTCAGCTGCTGCTTGCGGGCTTCCATACCGATATACAGCACAGGCGTGCGCAGACGTGCCAACCGATAAGGATAGTGCCGCAGAAGATCTTTTGTGGCGCTCTGGGGATACACTTCCAGCGCCTCCGACGTATCGCAGCAGACGATTTGCCCCAGCAGGTTCTGCACATAGTATTTGGCCAGCCAGTTTTCACTGGTGACTTTGGCGGCGAGAGTACTGGGTTGCGGGGAGGCGGCGTCTTTTCCGCCATCCCGCTCCAGAGCAAGACTGTCCAGAAGGCTGACCTGTCCGACCTCGGCTTTCAGATGCTCAAATACCCGTTTGGCGGTACGGTAATGCCGGGGGGAGACGAAAATGTCGAAGCGGCGGTTTCCCAGACAGGCTTCGATACACGCCTGCCAGTCGGGCTCTTGTACCGTCAGGATCTCGCAGAGAATGCGGGCATCGGCCTCCATACCCTGCTGGGCCAACTCCCGGTTGATGGCCTGGCAGACCCGTTTTGCCCGGTCCTGATCCGGATAGACCAACTGACCCTTTTCCAGCGTTTCAATTTTCGCCTGAAGGGCTTTTTGCCGCTCCTTCAGCTGTTGGAGATCGCTTCGGACCTGAAATTCCTCCTGATCTAGAGAATCTTCCCGCTCCCGAAGTAATTGTTCCATGGCGGTGAGCTGCTCCGTCTGCCGCTGCTCCGGCAGCTGCTCAATGGCATCCGGCATCTGTTCGGCCGGAAGTGCTCGTTCGCAGTCGGACAGCTTTCGATTGAGGGCTTCCAGCTCCTGTTTGGCGTTTTGCAGAGAGGAGAGGGCTTTTCGGGCCTCCGTGTAGTCCTTTTCCCGGTCTTTTACCAGATCCTCGAAGACCTGCAGCTGCTGGCGTTCCGGGCTGTTCTGGTTTTCCCGCAGGGCATCCATCCACCGCTGGTGGGCCTGCTCCGTCCGCTCCTTCTGATACTGCAGCTCTTCTTGCAGACGGTCGATCTCCCGGTTTCCGTCGCGGATGGCGGTAAGGATCTGTTCTTCCTCTTCGGCTGCCGCCTGTTGGCTGGTATACAGAACAAACCCCTGGTTCACTCTGCAGTCCCGCTGCTTGGAACGGGCAGTCTCACCCAGGGTACCGATCTCCGTCAGCAGCTGCGCCCGCTCCTTTGCCTGGAGCAGCACGTCGTTCAGATGATCCAATTCGATCTGCTCCTGCTGCAGTGCTTGGGGGTCAATTTCCGGCTGGGGGAGGATGTAGTGATAGATGAATTCCCGGAAGTCCTCAATGTCGTCCATCCCGGTACCCATGGGAAATACCGCACAGAATTTCTTCCCCAACGGGGAGTCTGCTGCTCCGATCCCCAGCGCGCGGCAGATCAGGTCTTTTGCCAGCTTTTGATTGTCGGTATCCCGCATTTTCCCGTTTTTCAGGCAGAACTGTTCCCGCTTTGTGGGAACATGGTCGGGGCCCAGGAAGGGGAGGTCCTCCAGCATGACGCCCCGGGGAGAGATGTACCAGCGCTGCTGTACGTGACGCATGTCCTCGTCAGGTTTCTCCGATTCCACCCGGACCGTAATGACAAAGGTGTCCTTCCCAGGGGCTGCGGTATCATCCCGAAATTCGGCGCCGACATAGGATACGGTATGCCCCTTACGGCTGTATCGGGGACGGTCTCCGTCCTGATCCCGCTGTTTGCCGTGTACCGAGCCCAGCAGCGTCCGCTTGCTCTTGCGGTTGCCCAGGGCGTTGAAGCTTTTGCTAGTGGTGAGGCAATACCGCAGGGCGTCCAGGATCGTGGTCTTGCCTACGCCATTGACACCGATGAGATACGTGATCTGCTGGATATTCAGAAGGTCGTCGGTAAAATTATGCCAGTTGATCAGCCGCAGACGGTTCAGCGTTATCATGCGTCATCCTCCTCGCTGGTTTTTCGGTACTTGTCCAGCGCCGCAAGTGTTTCGTCTCTGGACGGCTTCAGAATATTGTCCGGTAGTGCTAGAATGACAGTGGGGTAAACCTCAATTTTAGCATCTTCATCTGTGAGGCGGTCCAACGGTTTTACCAGATTATAGGTCTTGAGGGTGCGTAGGATTGACTCAAAAGTGGCGCGGTCTAATTTCCGGGGATATCCCGGTTTTTGATACTCCTCCTGGACCTCTCGCACCGTCACGACAACATGTTCTCCGTCCATGGAGAGTTTCTCGCGCTTTTGCAAATACAGCAGGCGAAAAATCAGGAGCAGGATACTCTCATATTTGATCAGCTGCGCCTGATTCCCCTCATACTCGCTTACCAGCGCAACGACCTTCAGAGGCGCGGAATGGTAGACAACCGTATAGCCAAGGGGCTTGAAGATCCGGCGCAGCTCCTCCAGGTGATTAACCGCATAGTAATGCTTTTCCCGCAGGTCTTCCGCCTGCGACGGGAGAAAGCAGTGGTTGAGCAAATAGTTGGCGATCTCTCTTACGTCCATAGAAACCTCTCTTTCAGCTTCGCCTGCGTATCCAGAACTGCTGGAACCGGAATCTACCGCAGGAGACCCATTCCTCCTGTTCGGAGATCTCATAATTTCGGTCGGGGGATTGTGAGTATGTGTGAAGTCCGATAATTTTGATAAATTCCTGACTTTGCGTAGAAGCCAGTTCCAGAGCGGAAACCGTCTCTCGGTGGTTCAGCACCTGGCCGGCAAAACGATTTACATTTTCCAGAGTGACCGCCTGGCGGACATATTCCAGCAGCAGTTCCTGCTGGCGCTGGAGTTCCTCCTCGGATATGGGCGGCTCCGGAGGTGCCTGCTCGATAGGAGTGGGTTTTCGACTGTTGACAGCAGGCTTGAGAAAGTCCCTGCCTAGGATCTCCGTGGGATAGAATTTCCAATGGCGGCTCAAAGGGCTTTCGTCCGGCTCAAACAACTCTTCCGGGCGCTGTATGGTTTGGACGTAATACCGCAGCAGATCGCTGATTTTTCCTTGGGCGGAGCCGTCGGAGAGCAGCATGAACTGTGCCCGTTGTACAGCCCGCTTTCGGTAGGTCACATGGTTGCGATCGATCTCCGCCAGCAGATCCCGCATGATGTCTAACTCGTCCCGCACCTTCTGAACCAGTCGTCGCACTGCAATGGCGGCTTCCGCCTCGCTGACCCGCTCCACTCTGCAGTAATCCGCGGCCAATGCCTCAGCATACTGCCCGTTGCAGGCATCCAAGCCTTCCAGGATCTCTGTCCGATATTGGAACAGATTGTCACTGGTTTTAAAACGGTGGTAGGCCGCTACCACAACTTCGTCCTCATATCGCTGAAATAGGTCCAAGACTTCCTGAGGGGTCCGGTTCCGAGTCAGCTGGTCGATGTAGGTCCCGATAGATGCATTGAGCTGCCGCAGAGAGGTATTCAAGTCCGCCATGTCAGCGGAGACCTCTTTGAGTACATTTTCATAAGGGCTTTTTTCGTGCTCCATGTCCTGGAGCAATCGATAAGCCTTTAAAAGCTTTCCGCTGTATGTGACAGTCTTGGGATGGAGCAGTTCATCAAAAAGTTGCAGCAGACGGACAGCCGGGGCACACAGGGCCGTGCGGTTTTCCTCCTCATATCCGCCCTCCAGATCTTCCATCCACCCTGCGTCCCGTAAACGGCGCACAAACAGCAATCCTTGGCTCCTGGCATCCGTGGCTGATTCGCCCGGGGAATCCTCTTCATCAAGTGGCAGGATCGTGCCCAGTCCTTCCATATAGGACTCTGCCAGTTCTGTAAGAGCACCTTTCCCGATGCTGTAGTCCTGGGATGTGCTGCATCTGTCCCAGATCAGCATCAGCAAGTCAGTATAAATGCGCTGATTTCGCCCGGTCAGCGGCCGGAACATTCTCGGATTGAGTAAATCAAAAAGATTCATTTTGAGGCCTCCCATTCAAGCAGAGAGAACGGCTAAGGTATCTAAAGCATCAGGCTTATTCGTGAAAAAACTTTTTGTAGGACTGTTCTCTGGTTTGTTTCTACAGCAAGCAATCAAAAAAGAGTATGGTCCTGTTATTTTCTGGTAGCCAGCTTGGTCAAGATTAACTTTATAGGAATATTCCGGTTGCGTCAAGCGCATCTCCAATACCTGAAATATCATCGTCAAAAAAGAAATGGGGTGAATGACAATCTCTCTTAGGGCCATTATAAAATCCGGGCACCTGTAGCAATTGAGCATTCAAGAAAATCCGCCGTAGCCTCAAAGACTACGGCGGATTTTTTGGGGGAGTTCTTGACAGATGTTTTCTTTGATATAGCGACGCAAAAATTGATCTGTTTCCTCTCAAGAAAGTCTTGTATGTTTTTCGAGATAGAGGTACTATTTTTCAAACTTTGAGGTAAATTGTACCACCTAGGGTGTCACTGTGGGTCAGGGATTCTGGCCGAAACTTTTCCGCTGACCACATGCAAGACCACAGACAGAGCTGGAATACACGGAAACAGCGGAACCAAGAGCGCTAGAAAGTAACTGAGTTGGAGCGGAAATGACTAAAAAGTGCTATAAACGACTATAAAAAATGCCAAAAATTCCCTTGGGAGCAAGATGCCGAGTATTCGAATCGCTCCGCTCGGGCCAGATGTCCTCTGGGATCCCGGATTTCAGAGGGAGGCTTCCTTTCGTATGGAGGGGACGGGTCCTGATGCGGCTGCTGCCAGGATCCTTGCGGTTTTCCCGGGAAGATGTATAATAAAAAATAGCGGGAGACGTCCCGCAGCCGGCGGATGGATCAGCGCTTCAGAAGGGAGCGATCTACGATGGAGCGCGTACGCCTTTCGCTGCGGCGATCAGCTTGCTGTGACGGAGAATACTGGATTTGCACCGCTGTGCATTGCCTGCGCTGCGGACGGGGAGGAGCGATCGATTTGCATACAGAAGAATGCCTGATCTGCAAGGCACCGCTGGAATACCTGGTCCAGGACGAGCTTATGGAGTGCGCCATCTGCCACAAAAAGGAGCCCAGCAAGACTCGGTG
>ERZ779866.3271-NODE-3271-length-13332-cov-6.809746_pt1 | contig 13332 bp, 8 predicted proteins | sample MGYA00511248_ERZ779866 | MGnify/ENA primary metagenome ERZ779866 (study PRJEB29588, sample SAMEA2155758) | human gut metagenome | biome: human gut; feature: human-associated habitat; material: faeces | place: Denmark | collected 2008/2010 ... | reverse complement strand
TGTTAAATTTCAATAAATAAAAAAGAATTTTGTTGCTCATTCAACAATATTTGCTCAAAATTTCCCCGTTGAACCGAAACCGCCTGTTCCTCTTTCTGTGGAATTTATATCAATAACCTCTTCATACACTGCGCAGTCTACAGGCATTATAACCATCTGAGCCACTCTTTCTCCCGGCTCTACAGTATAGGAAGTTTGAGAAATATTGCAAAGTCCCACGCAGATTTCACCTCTGTAGTCGCTGTCGATAACTCCGACCCCATTACTTAGGCAAATTCCGTGTTTAATTCCCAGTCCGCTTCTGGCATAAACAAAAGCGGCATAATTCTTATCGGGAATTTCGATAGCAATTCCCGTCTTTATTACCTTTATTTCTCCCGGATTTATCTTAACCGGTTCATCAATGCATGCAAACAAGTCAGCCCCGGCTGACCCCTCAGTAGCCCTCTGAGGAACTACCGCCTTTTCATTTATTTTTTTGACCTTTATTTTCATAGTCGTCTCCTTTATATTTTATATCCGCTTTTTTTATTTCCGCCATGCCTAACCTCCAGATTACGGTAAAGTTCAGCACATGGCGGGCGAGTCTTTTTTATCCGGCGGTTAAACTCCTATATAAAAACAACCTGACCTTTTCCGCCGGGCGAGACGTTTTCCTAAATTTTTGGAATGGCTCGCTCTCATTTAAGTTTTTACTTGTTTATTTTCTTTTATAGAACTATATATCGTTTGGAGTTATAAATCACATAACTCATAAACTCATATTATTGACGATTTATTTTTCCTTTTATGAATTTTCCTTGTGGGTGTAAATTCATTTTTTGAAATTTTTTATTAAAAAACTTTCAATACCAGTTTTTAGCAATTTTTTAATTCTCTAAAGAAAAATTATCTGTTGTTTTTTGTTTAACAAGGAAAAAGTTGAAAAGTTTTCCACATACCCATTGTGGAAACCGTTAAAACTTTTCCTTATTTTACCCCTCGAGAATATAATCCATTGGTTTTCCTCACTGTCAACATGGCGAAATCCTTGAATTTCTCAAGGTTTTCCACTGTTTCAACAGAGTTATCAACATAGAAGAGATAGTATTTAACATCTGTGGAAAACATTGTGGATAACTTGTCAATTAGCGTTAATATTTTACAATTTAGGATTTCACAGGTAGTTCCGTCGCAAAAAACAGCAAAATCCTCGCTTTTTCTGTCACGAATTTTCAGCGTCTTTTTGCAAGTTTTGCAGTCAAGTCCTGCACTTTTGCCGGGACAGTTCCTTGTAAGCATAAGGGGGATTTTTCCGTAAACCATAACGCCTCTTTCAATATCGCCGCCCAAGCCGTTTATCTGTTCCTTTGCCATTTCAATGCTCAGTTCTGCGTCAGCAAGACCCTGCTCCTTAAAGAAATTCAAAGCATAAGTGTTTGTTATATTAAGTCCGAAACCGCCGTGAATGGTAAAGCCTTCCTTTCTTCCAAGATAAACTGCGCCGATATTTGAAGCCAAAACATCTTTAACCCCGATACCTTTAAGCTTTTCCAAGGTTTTCTCGATTCTCTGGTCAAGGGAGAACATTCCTCTGGGGATTTCTGCGCCAACATTTACTCCCTTTTTAATAAGGTTAAGGAAATTTTCTTCAGGAGAAAAAAGCGGTATGAAAACCATATCAAATTCCGAGAAAAACTCCGGCGGCTTTTTGTTTGATTTCCAGACTGCGTAATTTTTGTCCTGGCCCTTTCTTCTGTGGGGAGCAAACTCCGAAAGAGTGACCTCCTCAACAAAAGCATTTTTATTTTCACTGCGGATTTTTGACAGTTCATCAAGGGCGCTTCTTCTCATATTATTTATAACGGAAAGGGGGATAGTCACGTTTTCAGCTATCTGAAAATTTATTTCCTTAAAAAAGTAAGGTGTTCCGCCTGTTTTTTCAAGCTGCTGCTTCACTTTTTCCTCTGTGACGGCGGCTTTTATAGGGATTTCTCCCAATGCTTCACCCTTTACCGAAACTGTGTTTTTCCCGTCTGTCACCTTTAAAACCGGATATTCTCCGGAAAAAAGCGAAAAATCCCCGGAAAGTCCAACCCTCTTAGGCTGGTCTTTAAAGAGATTTCTAATCTGTGAGAACATTTTCTCAGAAACGGCTGTTACGTCCTCGTGACGTCTTATTCCAAACATATCTTTCCCACGGCGGTCTTTATAATACCCGTCGGTAAATCCCGAACGTGAAAAAACTCCCGTTAAATATTCCCTTGTCTGCTCTGTGACAAAGCCCAAATCAAGGCTTTCACGGCAGGCACGGACAGCACTTGCCACATACTCCGGTCGTTTCATTCTGCCCTCGATTTTTGCTGAGTTTACGCCGATTTTTTCAAGCTCCGAAAGATAATCTATAATACTGTTGTCTTTAAGGCTTAAAGCATAGCCGCCTTTTCCGTTTACACCAAAGGGCAGACGGCAGGGCTGGGCGCAGGCTCCACGGTTTCCGCTTCGTGAACCCAGCATTGCGCTGAAATAGCACTGACCGGAAACACACATGCACAGTGCGCCGTGAACAAACACCTCAAGCTCTATTGATGTGGCTTTTCTTATCTCCTTTATTTCCTCCATGGAAAGCTCACGGGACAGCACAACCCTTTTAAATCCCAGTTCCTCCAAAAACTTTGCGCCTGATGGAGAGTGAACGCTCATCTGGGTTGAGCCGTGGAGAGGAAGGTTAGGCACATACCTTTTAATAAGGGAAACAAGACCGAAGTCCTGAACAATAACTCCGTCAATTCCTGCGTTATAGGCTTTGATAACAGTATTCAAAGCCCTTTCGCACTCCTTATCAAAAATAACCGTATTGGCGGTGAGATACGCTTTAACACCGCACATGTGGCAGTATTTAACCGCCTTTTCCATTTCCTCAAAGTCAAAATTATGGGCGGAGGCTCTGGCGGAAAATTCCTTTGCACCAAGATAAACTGCGTCCGCTCCGCTTTTTACCGCCGCCTCAACGCTTTCCATCCCCCCGCAGGGGGCAAGTACCTCAAGCCTGCTCATCTGTTTCTTCCGCTTTCTTTTTATTTCTCTTTCTGTTGTTTCTGGGCACGTACTCTTTTTTGCCGGGACGCTTGTTTTCCTTTACCTCAGACCCATGTGACTCCTCGTCGGATTCTGATTTTTCTGAAGAGTTTTCCACATGGTCGCTTTCTGATGTTGAAACTTCCTCGGTTTTTCCGGACTCAAGCTGTGAAATCTGCATTTTAAGTGTCTGAATTTCGCTCATAAGACCCTTAATCTGCTCTGTAAGCACAGCGTTTTTCTCTTTTTCGTCGAAAAGCTCTTTATTTCTTGCGATAATTTCTTTCTGTGCTCTGTTAATATCGTCGCAGAAATCCATGCAGGAGAGGACTGCGGCGGCAGTTATTGAGAAATGCTCGTTTTCTCTCTGAACCAGTTTTATTTTATTGTCTGTCTGGCGGGCGATTTCCTCAACGTAGTTCAAATCCTCCTGATTGATTATTGTAAATATCTGACCCGCAAGGGTGACTGTGATTTTTTTATCCATAGCTGACATCCTTTCCTTAGTCTTTGATTTTTCCCCTTTTATTATAGATTATACAAAGATTTTTTAAGCGTTAAAAAGCTGTAATTTCTGCCAAAAAATCAAAGATTTTACCCTTTATGAAATAAAACAATTATAATACATTCTTCGGTTTACGTCAAACAGATGAAAGGAAAAAAGAGTTTCTTAAAAATGTTTAAAAATCTTTCTAAACATCCAAAATATATAAATCACAGCCTTTACAAAGTTTTTGATTAAACAGTTTTCACAGAAAAAAATCTCCATGAAAACCGGTGATTTCACCCTATAATATAACCTTTATTTTCCTTTTTGACTCACCTTACAGTCGTCCTAAAATGATTATATTTGTGCAAACTACACAGTTTTTTTACAAATATTTCTTAGGTTAAAATGTATTTTTTACGTACAAAATCGGTTTTGGGTATTGAATTTGGATTAAACCTATAGTATAATACAATATGTCGCTTTACACTGTTTTACGTGTTCAGCGTTGACATATATTTCTTTTTATTATTAAAATTTTGTTTTTTAGAATCAATTAAAACGGCGTAGGGTTCGTGAAATTTATAACATAAAAAACGCCGCATTTTTAGGAGGAAGAGTATGAAATACAATCTTACTGTTAAAGAAATCTCAGATAAAATAGGAGCTAAGCTTTCCCACAATTTCGGTGTAGCACCTGAAGAGGCAACCTACGAGCATTTTTACAAGGCTGCTGTTCTTGTTTGCCGTGACCTTATGAGCGAGGGCTACAAGGAGTTCACAAACAAAGCAAACGAGCAGGGCAAAAAGCAGGTTTATTACCTCTGCATGGAATTCCTCATGGGAAGATCACTTAAAAATAACATCTTCAACCTCGGTCTTGAGGACACACTCAAAGAGGCTTTGAAGGGATACGGCATTTCCCTTGACAAGGTTTACGAGCAGGAGCCTGACGCAGGTCTTGGAAACGGCGGTCTCGGACGTCTTGCAGCATGCTTCCTTGACGGTCTTGCATCACAGGCTTATCCATCAATGGGTTATTCCCTGAGATATGAATACGGTATTTTCAGTCAGAAGCTTATCGACGGCTGGCAGACAGAGCTTCCTGATTTCTGGCTTCCTGGCGGCAGCGTATGGCTTCACGCTCATCCTGAAAAGGCTGTAGAGGTTTCCTTTAACGGAAGAGTAAAGGAATTTTGGATTGGCGGAAACCACAGTGTTGAAATTGAGGGAGCAACAAAAATCAACGCTATTCCTTATGATATGCTGGTTTCCGGATACAACGGCAAGGGTATCAGCCGCCTGAGACTTTGGGCAGCAGAATCCAAAATTTTCGATATGGACGCTTTCAACGGCGGCGATTATGTAAGAGCCATGGAGCAGAAAGCTATGTCCGAGGCAATCACAAAGGTTCTCTATCCCGGTGACAATCATCCGGAAGGAAAGAGCCTCCGTCTCACTCAGCAGTATTTCCTTGTAAGCGCAACTGTTCAGGATATCGTAAACAGACACCTGAGAGTTTACAAGACAATGGAAAACTTCGCAGAGAAGGTAACACTCCACTTAAACGACACACACCCTGTTCTTGCTATTCCTGAACTTATGAGAATACTCCTTGACGAGTGCGGCTACAGCTGGGATAAGGCATGGGAGATTGTTACAAACTCTGTTGCATATACAAACCACACAGTTATGAAAGAAGCTCTCGAGTGCTGGGGCATTGATATGTTCCAGAAGCTTCTCCCAAGAATTTATCAGATTATAGAGGAGCTCAACAGACGTTACTGCGCAGAGCTTCACGCAAGAGGCATCGACGGCTATCAGGTTGGCAGAATGGCAATCATCAACGAGGGCGTTGTAAAGATGGCAAACCTCGCTGTTATGGCAAGCTACAAGGTAAACGGCGTTTCCGCTCTCCACAGTGAAATCCTCAAGGATACCGTATTTCACGATTATTACACAGTAACACCTGCTAAGTTTACAAACGTTACAAACGGTATCGCTCACAGACGCTGGCTCAACCAGTCTAACCCGAAGCTCGCTTCACTTCTTACAGACCTTATCGGCGACGGCTACATCACAGACGCTTCCAAGCTTGAAGAGCTGAAGAAGTACAAGGATGATTCAGCTGTTCTTGATAAGCTTGCAAAGATTAAATACGAAAATAAAGTTTACATGGCTGACTACATCAAGAAGCACAACGGTATCATCGTTGACCCTAACTCAATCTTTGACGTACAGGTTAAGAGACTTCACGAGTACAAGAGACAGCTTATGAACGCTTTGCATATCCTCTCAACCTATCAGTGGCTGAGAAACAACCCAAATGCAGACTTTAAGCCAAAGACCTACATTTTCGGAGCAAAGGCTGCACCGGGCTACTACTTCGCAAAGAAGATTATTCAGTTCATCATTCATCTTGCAAATACAATCAACAACGACCCAAGAGTAAACCAGAAGCTCAAGGTTGTATATCTGGAGGACTACAGAGTTACAGTTGCTGAAAAGCTTATACCTGCCGCAGAAATCAGCGAACAGATTTCACTTGCAGGAACAGAGGCTTCCGGTACAAGTAACATGAAGTTCATGATAAACGGTGCTGTTACAATCGGTACTTTGGACGGCGCAAACGTTGAAATTCACCAGGCAGTAGGCGATGACAACATTATTCTCTTCGGTATGACAACACCTGAGGTTGACAGAATTAAGAAGCAGAGCTATATTCCATCCAACTACTACAGAAACAACCAGATTATCAGAGCAGCAGTTGACGAAATCAATGCTTCCAAGTTCTCCGATATCGCAACATCACTTCTCAACGTTGACCCATACATGGTACTTGCAGACTTCGGCGATTATTCATTCGCACAGCAGAAGGCTTCACAGATTTACGGCGACCAGAGAAAGTGGAACCAGATGTCACTTATGAACATTGCAGGCGCAGGCATCTTCGCTGCAGACCGTTCAATAAGAGATTACGCAAACAACATTTGGAACCTCAAGCCTGTTGATGAAGACTGATAAAAGTTAATCTTTCAAAATAAATGAAATATCCCGTCACCAGACGGGATATTTCTCTTAAAAGTATTAAACCTGGGGTGATTTTATGTATCCGTTATTTGACTCTAAGTGCTATTTCTACAGAAGTCCATTCGGAGCTGTAGAAGAGGGAACAAAGGTGCATTTTCAGATTCTCGTACCGTCTGAGCTGAGATGCAGCAGGGCGCAGCTTGCCATAAAATACGATGAGGACGCCGACTGGAATTTTATAAATATGCTTTGGCAAATAGGCTTTGACAACACAACAGGTCTGTGGGTCTGCGACTTTACTCCGGAAAAAGAGGGACTGTACTGGTACAGCTTTAAAATAAACACAGCCGAGGGTCAAAGATTTATAGTACCATCCGACGACCCCAACGAAAAAAGCCAGTTAAGCCGTTCCCCATGGAGGTCATGGCAGCTTACCTGCTATAAAAAGAATTTTAAAACACCGAAATGGCCTGTAGGCGGCGTTATGTACCAGATTTTCCCCGACAGATTTTATTTCAGCGGAGAAAGAAAAAACATAACACGCACCGACCTTACCATAAACGAAAACTGGTATTCCCAGCCAAAATGGTGGCCTAACGAGCAGGGCGAAATAACAAACAACGACTTTTTCATGGGCGACTTAAAGGGAATAACAATGAAGCTTCCTTACCTTGCAGATTTAGGCGTCACCTGCATTTATCTCAACCCCATATTTGAAGCCTATTCAAACCACCGTTACGACACAGGCGACTACAGCAAAATCGACCCCATGCTTGGCACAGAAGAGGACTTCGAGGAGCTTTGCAGCGAAGCCAAAAAGCTTGGAATACACATAATAAACGACGGAGTATTCTCCCACACCGGTTCCGACAGCATTTATTTTAACCGCAGCGGAAAATACGGAGACGGTGGAGCCTTCCGTGACCAAAATTCACCCTATTACAGCTGGTACAAATTCTCAAACTGGCCCCACAATTACAGCTCATGGTGGGGATTTTACACCCTGCCGGAGGTAAACGAAACCGACCCCAATTTCAGCGAATATATAAACGGAAAAGACGGTATAATCAGAAAATGGATGAAAAAGGGCAGCAGCGGCTGGAGAATCGACGTTGCCGACGAGCTTCCCGACGAGTTCATAAAGAACATCAGGGACAATATAAAAGATTACGACCCGGACGCCTTTTTGATAGGTGAGGTTTGGGAAGACGCCTCCAACAAGGAGAGCTACGGCGCAAGGCGCAGATTTCTTTTAGGCGAAGAGCTTGACTCGGTAATGAACTATGTTTTCCGCAACGCAATTATAGACTACATCAAGGGAGCAGACGCCCTTGTGGTTATGAATTCCATAATGACAGTTGTAGAAAACTATCCAAAGCCCGTATTAAACGTGCTTATGAATCTTCTTTCAACCCACGACACAGAGCGAGCAATAACCGTTCTTGCCGGAGAGCCATTAAACGGACGTGACAGAAACTGGCAGGCTCACAAGCTTTTAAATCACGAGGAATACGTTCGAGGCATCAAGCTTATGAAGATAGCCTCCGGTATTCAGTACACCCTGCCCGGCTTCCCATGCGTCTATTACGGCGACGAAACGGGAATGCAGGGTTACAAAGACCCATTTAACCGTCAGTGCTTCCCATGGGACTATGAAAACCAGGAGCTTATCGACTGGTACAAGGGCTTGGGCAAAATGAGAAAAGTCTGTACCGCCCTTTGGGAAGGGGAGATACACAACGCCTTTTCCAACGGAAAATTCCTTTCCTACATTCGCCACGACGAAAACACAGGACTTTTCTGCGGCTTCAACACAGGCGATACTGAAATAGAAATAGATTGTCCTCCGGGCTACGCCTCAGGAACGCCTTTAATGGGCACCCGCATGGAAAACGGCAAGCTCTACATCCCGCCCCTTTCCTCAGCATTTATTTTAATCTAACTCCGCCTTGGATAGGGTCATCTTTCGGAAAACCTCCTCCATGCGGCGGTTTTAACTTCTCTTTCCTGACGAAGATTTTTATTTCCGATTTTTTATATCAGACCTTATTTTTTATATCCGCCTTGCAAAACTCACCTTAAAAATTAGCACCGTTTTTCAAGGCGGGCGAAACCTTTGTTTTTTATATCCGACCTGCAAAGGTTTATCTTAAAATTTAACGTCTGCGCAGGTCGGGCGAGACCTTTTCCTTATTATTTAGAATGGTTAGCCCTCGATTGGGTTTCATTTTTCAATTATAATTTTACAGCCACGGTTATTTTGTAAACCGTGGCTGTTTTTTATTTTTCTTTTATGTAAATATTTGTTACATCGGGTAGGGCAAAATATTATTAACCACCAGCAAATAAATCATTCCTAAAATTACAAAAACAATTATTACCTCTAATAAAAACCTCAATACCACCATAATTGTTGTATCGCTTCTTATATTTACCACCATAGCCAGTAAAAAAATATAAATAAAAAAGGTAATAAAAGAAATCGATATTTGAAATATTCCACCCATATTCTTTGTATACATATCTATATATAAGGATAAAAATATTAAAATTACCGCCAGCACCTTGAATATATAACGAAAAACTCTGTTTCCTGTATAAAGCTTCCAAAACTTGGTTTTTCCCAAGTGCTTTTCCAAAAAATTATATTCCCAGTTATACATATTGACTGTACCTCCTTTCCTCGCCTATAATTCATATCACTTATTGAATAAACGACGAGCTATACGTCAGCGGCACATAATCTTAATATATGATAGAATTAATCATATATTTTAATCATTTTAATTTTTAACTGTATATAGCTTTAAAAACTTTGTCTTTCATTAAAAATTGCAAAATAATTATGAATAAATTATAATCTTTCATAAATTAAGTACGCAGCAGGATATGTAGGTTTAGTGTTTTCAATATGTGTAACTCTAACACAATTTATTTCTCCTGTAAGAATCATAAGAAAAGAATCACGCCACCAATCTTCAGATTTAAATCTTATATTATCAAGCTTATCCAATAAAATTCTTACAGCGGCTCCACTAGGTCCTCCAAAAGCTGAAAACAAAGCTTTTGCTACTACTTCTGCTCCTTTCTTAGCCAAATCATTTAAAAATGATGATGTACCTTTAATTCGGTTATATTCTCTTCCTATATCTTCTTTATACATGTAATTTTGATACATTATTTTACCCTCAGGAAGTGTTCTTGTCTGTATCATACTTCTCTGTGCTTCTTCAATCTGTTCCTGTCTAAATTCTGGGTTTTCCAACATACTTTCATATTCTTCAACATAAGTTTCCGGAACCTGAGCAACAATAGTCAAACCATCGCTGTCAGTTACAACAACATTTACAAGTGTTTCATTAGTTTCGATTTCTTCCGCATTTACTGCTGCAATCTGCAATGGCAAAATGAGAAAAATCATAGCCAAAAATATTGACAATGCACGTTTTTTGATGTTCTTCATTAAAAATCACTCCTTATATTAATAAATTTAGTACCTTAATAATAATACGTTATTTAAATTCTGTCAACACTTTTTTTGAATTTTTTTACTAAATTACTAACTTTGTAGATATAAACAATTTTAAATAATTTTTTTATACCAATTATACAATTATAAAAATTCAAAATATATTCATAAAATTATTACTATTAAGAAAGACTAAATGATAGCAAATACCGACTTTGAATTAAGTTTTATTTATCAATTATGAATTTGCAGTCACAGTTATTTTACAAATTATGTACTCTTCTTTATTTTTCTTTCATTAAACTCCATAAAAAAATCGGCTTCCTTTTCGGGAAACCGATTTTTATAATAAATTATTATTCCGGTGATTCTGTGTTTTCTTCCTCTGAAATTGCTTCTTCCGCTTCGTTTTCGGCAATTTCATCCGGGTCTGTTTCAAGGCTTACAACCTCTTCATCGCTGTCGTGAGGTGCTCTTGCCAAGGTCACAACCTTACTGCCCTCGGAAACCTTCATAACGGTAACGCCCTTACTTGGACGTGAGCATACACGGATTGATGATGCCTGAATCCTTATAATTACACCGTCTGATGAGATAATAATAATATCATCGTCCATGTCAACGACCTTAATCGCCGCAACGTCGCCGTATTTCTCCACATGATAGTTGGTAAGACCCTTACCGCCTCTGGACTGTATTCTATAGTCGCTGAGCTTTGAAAGTCTGCCGTATCCTGTTTCTGAAACAGTGAGAACATAAGCGTCCTCACGGACTGTACTCATGCCGATAACCTCGTCGTCCTCACGGAGTGTAATAGCCTTAACACCTCGTGCCTGTCTGCCCATCGGGCGCACGTCGGTTTCCTTAAAGCGTATAGCCATACCCTTTTTAGTGGCAACAATAACTTCGCTTTCGCCGTCTGTCATTCTTACCCAGGCAAGCTCGTCGCCCTCGTTAAGCTCAAGAGCAATAAGTCCGCCCTTTCTTGCTGTATTATAGGCGTTAAGCTCTATTCTCTTGACGATACCCTTTCTTGTTACCATAATCAGGTACTTGTTTTCGTCAAACTCATGAACCTTAATCATGGATGTAACATGCTCGTCAGCGTCAATAGGCAAGAGGTTTGCTATATTCATGCCCTTTGACTGGCGGCTTCCCTCTGGAATTTCATAGCATTTAAGTCTGTAAACCCTGCCCTTATCAGTAAAGAACAGAACATAGTCGTGGCTGTTTATAATAAACATTTCGGTTGCCACGTCCTCTTCACGGCGTGTCATACCTGCAACGCCTCTGCCTCCACGCTTCTGGGTCTTATATGTGTCGATTGAAAGACGCTTTACATATCCGAACTGGGTGAGAGTGAGAACGCAGTCCTCCTGAGGAATAAGGTCCTCAATATCAACCTCGCCGCTTACGGAAAGAATCTCTGTTCTTCTCTGGTCGGCATATTTATTTCTTACAGCGTTTACTTCTTCCTTAATTATCTGCAAAACTCTTGAATGATTGGAGAGAATATCCTCGTAGTCATCAATTTTAACATGAAGTGCAGCGATTTCATCCTCGATTTTCTGTCTTTCCAAGCCAGTAAGCTGTCCCAAACGCATCTGAACTATTGACTGCGCCTGAATTTCATCAAGTCCGAATCTCTCCATAAGTCTAAGCTTAGCTTCGCCCTGGTCTTTACTTGATCTGATTATAGCGATAACCTCATCGATAAAATCTATAGCGATTTTCAAGCCCTCGAGAATATGCATTCTCTCTTTAGCTTTATTCAAATCAAACTGTGTTCTTCTTGTAACAACGTCAACCTGGAAATCTATATAATGATTTAAAATATCCTTTAAAGTCAAAAGCTTAGGTTCGCCGTTTACAATGGCAATCATTATAACGCCGAAAGTAACCTGAAGCTGTGAATATGAGAAAAGCTGATTTAAAACAATCTGAGGTGAAGCGTCACGCTTTACGTCGATTTCAATATGCATACCGTTTCTATCGGAATGGTCCTCGATATTTGAAATTCCCTCAATTCTCTTATCCTTAACCATATCGGCGATACTTTCAATAAGTCTTGCCTTATTTACCTGATACGGAAGCTCTGTAACTATAATTTTAAATCTTCCGTTTTTCTCTTCAACGATTTCCGCCTTAGCTCTGACAACAATCTTACCTCTACCGGTAGCATATGCGGCTCTTATACCGCTTCTTCCCATAATTGTTGCACCTGTAGGGAAGTCAGGGCCAGGAATATACTCCATAAGGTCGGCAACAGATGCGTCCGGGTTATCGATAAGATAATCCATAGCGTCTACAACCTCGCCCAAATTATGAGGCGGAATATTTGTAGCCATACCAACTGCGATACCGCTGCTTCCGTTTACCAAAAGGTTAGGAAAACGGCAGGGGAGAACCACCGGCTCTTGAAGTCGGTCGTCGTAGTTTGGCATAAAGTCAACTGTCTTTTTATCTATATCGGTGAGCATCTCCATTGAGATTTTACTCATTCTTGCTTCTGTATAACGGTAAGCAGCAGGCGGGTCGCCGTCCACAGAACCGAAGTTTCCGTGACCGTCCACCAGCATATATCTCATGGAGAAATCCTGTGCAAGTCTTACCAAAGCGTCGTAAACTGAAGAGTCGCCGTGTGGGTGATAGCTACCCAAAACCGCACCGACAGTATCAGCGCACTTATGATAAGGCTTATCGTAAGTAAGGCCTTTCTCAAACATGGTATACAAAATTCTTCTATGCACAGGTTTCAGACCGTCCCTGACATCGGGCAGCGCTCTTGAAACAATAACGCTCATTGAATAATCAAGAAAGGATTTTCTCATTTCTCTCTGTATGTCAACGTCAATAACCCTTGACTTTTCCATCATCTCTTGAAAATTATCCAACTTCCAACACCTCTCTTTTCTGTATCCGCCATGCTTAACCTCCAGATGACGGTAAAGTTCAGCACATGGCGGGCGAGACCTTTTATTTTATATCCGACCTGCAAAGGTACTTTTTAAAAATAAACCTCATTTCAGGTCGGGCGAAACCTTTTCCGCAATCTTTGGAGTGGCTCGCTCTCATAAAGCTTATTTTTTATTTCCGACCTGTAAAAGGTACTTTTAAAAAAATAAACCTCATTTCAGGTCGGGCGAAACCTTTTCCGCAGTCTTTGGAGTGGCTCGCTTTCAATTCACTTTGTTTTTTATTATTTCTTTATAGAATTATCATCGTAGGGGCGGATTATATATCCGCCCGGTCGCAGTATGTTTTTTAATAAAAACTATTTATTTTATAA
>ERZ779866.3270-NODE-3270-length-13333-cov-7.076743_pt1 | contig 13333 bp, 2 predicted proteins | sample MGYA00511248_ERZ779866 | MGnify/ENA primary metagenome ERZ779866 (study PRJEB29588, sample SAMEA2155758) | human gut metagenome | biome: human gut; feature: human-associated habitat; material: faeces | place: Denmark | collected 2008/2010 ... | reverse complement strand
TAGATAAATTTTATTATAATAAAAATAAAATAAATGTAAAAAAGAAAGGAATTGAGTTAAAAATGAAAAGCTAAAAAGAAAAAGTAAGCAATATGTGGTTTGAACTTTAAGTGTTTTTATCTGTGTGGACGTTGCTGGTATATTCAAAATGATTTTTTAAAAAACAGTAATCAACTTTTATTTGATTTAAAGGAAGAAACTACATATTTATGCAGACTGTAAAAAGGAGGAGATTTAAAAAAAGAAGAAATTTATTTGATTAAAAAAGGAAAAGAAGTATTTTGTTGTATTGGAGGTTAAAAAAATGAAACGAATAGTAAACAGAGGTCTCGCTGTTTTGCTGACAGTTATGATGCTCACGGGGTTAATACCTATGAATATGAGTATTTCGGCAGAAGAAAACGGCGGCTGGCGTATTCAGGATTGGGGCGGTTCAGAAGACATAACCGTTGAAGGTGGATGGATTACACCGGCTGAAGAGGGCAACGGATTTACTCTTGATTATTCAAAGATTATCAGTGACCGTGGCAAAGAAGGTCTTGTTATTTATGACAGCAATGCCAAGAAAATGCTTAACAGCACATTGGAACTTGATGTTACACTTACAAAAGGTACTTCCGAGGATGCTGAAACACAAAGCAATTTTTACAGCTTTGGCATATTCCCGATTTTTAAAGACGGAGCTAACTGTGAAGGTATAAACATACATGATAAAGGACATTTGGAACATTCTCGTCAGAATAACGGTTCAGAAAGCCACAACTGGATAAGAGGCGACGAGGGTGACTTTGTATTCGGAGAAACATATCACCTTAAGTTAGTTACAATGGATGGAAATGTTACATTATATGCAGCTAAAAAAGGTGAAGAACTTCAGGAAAAGACCTCTTTCAAATGTGATTCAGATCTTGGGGCAACAGGATACGGCTTCAGAGTTTGGAGAGGAGCAAAAACTATCAAGGTAGAAAATATAGTTCGCACCGAGATATCAAGCTCATATCTTGTAAATAAAGAGGCTGAAATTTCAGACAGTGAATGGATGTCAGCAACTATCGAAATTCCTGTAGTTCTTAAAGAGGGAGATAGTATAGCATCAATCAGCGATGGTACTATGGATCTTACTCCGGGCAGCCATTACAGCGTTTTGGATAACACCATTACAATCAGCCCTGACTATATGAAGACACAGGGTACAAACAATGAAATCAACCTTACAGTTTCATTTGCTCAGGGTGATACAGACAGCTTTAAAATTATACGCATAACAGAGGGCGACGGCGGCTGGAAAATGTATCGTCATAATTCCTCTGAAGCTACAGAGACACAGCCTGGTTGGATAACAGTATCCGATGGAGGCAGCAAGGTTGTAATTGATTACGGCAGAGCTGTAGATGAAAGCGGATCAGAGGGCTTTGTTGTTCTCAATAAGGAAGCTCCTCAGTACCAGAACAGCATGTTGGAGTATGACATCACTTTTTCAGACGCTACACAGGCTCCATGGATTGCAGTAGCTCCAGTTACCCGTGGTGTTGATGGAGGAAACTATGAAGGTTTCGCTATTACTCAGGGAACAGGCTTAGAGCGTACAGGTCGTCTTAATGGTAGTGAAAGCTACGCTGGAATAGACAATAAGCTTGGTGTATCATTTGAATATGATAAAACCTATCATATCCGCATGGAAACAATAGATAACCATATTACAGTTTACCTTACACGTGACGGCAAAGAAGAAAAGCTTACTGAATTTGACAGCCCAATCGGACTTGACAAAGGTACATATGGTTTCCGTATTTGGCGTGGCGGAAAAACTATCACAATTGAAAATATCAAACGTACAGAGATTATTACATCTAAGTTTGATAGAAGCACAGTTAATGTGGATAAGGAAACTTGGGGACAGGAAGACATAACAGCAAATATATCTTTCGGTACAGGCGACTCCATTAAGGCAATTAAAAACGGCGACGCAGTTCTTGAAAACGGCAAGGACTACACCGTTGAAGGAAACGTATTTACACTTAAGAAGGAATTCGTAGCCACACAGTCAGGAAACTTCAGACTTCAGGCAGAGTTTGCGATGGGCAGTGTTGTATCTCTGTGGATTATGAAGTATGACCCAGACAATCCTCAGGAATACACATGGACTCCTGATCAGGGAATTGATATGTGGAAATCTATCGATGGAAACGGTTCTTTCGAGCTGACTGAAGACGGAACCGCTATGCGTGTTACAGGAACAACAGCTTTAATGAATGAGCTTGCTCCATTGGTTGCAAACGGTGAAATTGAAATTACCTTTGAAGCATTGCGTGACCTTGATGGTTTTGACGCAGGTGCAATGTTCAGAGCTGATGACGTTACAGGAGATTGGCAGTCACTTGCATCTACAGATTCAATCAACGGTGAAGGTGTTTGGGACTTTATTAACAACGGAAGTAAGACTCGTTATATCTGGGACGGTCAGCAGAATATGTCTCTTGACGGTGTTCAGGATATGAAGATAAAAGTACGTTATGTTGATAATTCCATAACATTGTGGAGAGATGACCAATTTGCACACACAGCTCAGGTTAGCCAGGCAGAAACAACTGTTGGAGGCATGGGTCTGTATGTAGATAATAATGGTGACATACTTGTTAAGAAAGTTGTATTCCGTGAGGTTGTTCCTTATCAGGAAGCAGAGGGAGAGCGTGAGCCTGTAACAATCGAAAATGACGGATTGTCAGTTCGCCTCGACAGCGACTTCCCGCACGTTATTGACTATACACTCAACGGAAAAGTTATGAACGGCGCAGAGCTTCGCTATAACTATGTAACAATCAACACAGTTGATTATAAGGCTACAGCAGAAATTACAGAGCAGACAGAAAATTCAATAACATATCACGTTACTCCAGATGGAATAGACGTGCCATTTGATGTGGTATTTACAGTTAAGGAAGACCAGATGGTTGAAATGCTTATCAAGAACATTGATGAAAGCAATGTTACAGTAAATTCAATTGGCTTCCCGGTTCAGCCTTTGATTTCTGCAAACAGCGCTCAGGCGGACGCTTCTCTTGATGCAGCTTGGGTAGAAGAGAATAATCGTAAAATTCTCGATCTCAGTGAAAATATTGCTGATAAAAAGGTATCAACATATGCTCCTCGTTCAGTAAATACTCCGTTTATTTCAGCGGACGGACTTTCAGCATCAATGTTCAATAACTGCTATCTCGGCGGTGAAGAGTTTGCTTACATTGGCTTCGAGCTTCCAAACGGCGAAGAGTCTGTAGGTGTTTGGAATCAGGACTTCATGTACAGAGGCATTGACGGAGAAAAGATTCTTCCGTTTGCTTCAGAACCGGACGAAAATGATTTGTACTGCCGTATAGTTATCACAGAGGACAATAACGGCGACGGTATTGCTAACTGGCAGGACGGTTCCAACGCTTTGAAGAAGCTTGTAGGTGATTTGATCCCAGGCGGAGACGATGCAGCAAGAAGCTTCTTCCATGTTGGTTATAACTTCGCCAGCGGCGCACAGCAGCCATTCCTCAAGGTTGCTGACAATTTGAAGCGTCTCTCAAATTATATTGATGGATTCAGTCAGCAGCTTGTTTTCAAGGGATATGCAAGTGAAGGACATGACTCAGGTCATTCTGAGTTCTCAGATATAAACAGCCGTGCAGGCGGAGCAGAAGATTTTGCTACTGCTATAGCTGAGGCTGACAAAATCAATTCAAACATAGGTATTCATATTAATGTACAGGAAACTTATCCAGAAGCAGAAACATTTGATGATCATACAACAGGCGATAGAGATGGATGGCGCTGGATGGATCAGTCAAAGATTATTCGCCGCTATGTGTACATGCTTGAGGGTGGATTTGATGATCAGTTAAATAGTTTGTTTGATCAAGTACCTGATCTTGATTTTGTATATATGGATTGCTGGGGAGAAGACCGTTGGGGCGAGAAAGTGCTTATCGGTAATCTCCTTGAGAATGGCGCAGAAATGTTTGCAGATGAGAACGCTCCTGACCTTATGCGTTTCGGTGCTTGGGTACATTCTGCAGGTAACAACAGCCAGATTCATCAGTTTACATACAACTCACAGAAAGATATTTATCCAAACAGCTCAATTTATTGGGGCGGCTACAGCCGTTCAGCTTCCATGATGTCATGGCAGCACAACAACAATATCAACACTCTTGTTGAGCAGTTCTACACAAACCAGCTTCCACAGAAATACCTCATGTGCCACGATGTAGAGCGTGTAGCTGACGGCGTAGGTTATTTCTCAGACAATGTTACATCAGGAAACTACACAATCACAAAGGACGGCAAAAAGCTTACAGACGGTAACGGTAAAATCTTTATTCCTTGGTACGATGAGGATACAGGCGTTGACCGCAACCCAGACGAAGCAGCAAAGATTTATCACTGGAATTCAAACGGCGGCAAGACAACATGGGATCTTCCGGACTCATGGAGCGATGTAACAACAGTTTACCTTTACAGAACAACTCAGGACGGCAAAACAGATGAGACACCTATAAAGGTTGAAAACGGTCAGGTTACAATAGACGCTAAGGCTAAGACACCTTATGTTCTCTATAAGGAACCACAGGAAGCTGACGTAACAGAGTGGAGCGTTGGCAGTCCTCTTAAAGACACAGGATTCAACAGCCGTGATTTCTCAATCTGGCAGAACAGCGGAGACGCTGAAATCTACTATGAAGACGACGGAAACGGCGTTTCTATCCTCAACATCAAGGGCTCTGAAGAGGGTCAGGTAAGCCAGACAATGGAAGGCCTTGTTCCTGGACAGAAATACAGAGTTGTAGTTCATGCAGGAGTGGAGAACGGCAAAACTGCACGTCTTACAGTTGACACAGGAACAAACACATATGAAAACTATCTTGATAAGGTAGGAATGACCAACCAGTACTTTGACAGCTATGTTAAGGGCAAGAACATGCAGAGAATGTGGGTTGACTTTGTTGCAGAAAGCGACACAGCTACAGTTACACTTTCCGGTGACGCATGCGACAGTGCAGACGGAAAGACCACATTTATGGAAACTCGTATTGTAAAGACAGCAGAGCCTGACCTTCCAGAGGGTTATATTGCAAATGAAACATTCGAGTATGTTGAGCAGGGTGCTTATGGTATATTCAATCCTGAGCGTTCCGCAGACGGTGTTCCTCACCTTTCAGAAACACACAGACCATATACAAACGATACAATCACAGGCGATTGGTCACTTAAATTGTACGGTCATTATGGTCAGGGCGATGTAACAGTACGTACAAGCCCGGCAACAATGCGTCTCGAGCCTAACACAACCTACACAGTAGAGTTTGATACTCTCGGCGACGGTAAAGTATACATTCAGTCCGAAGCAGACGGAAACGACAAGGTTCTTGAAGAATCATACAGCGCAGGACATCACAAGTATACATTTACAACAGGTGACAAAAATGACTATATCGCACGTATTGAGCGCAGCTCCGTACTTGATAACTTCAAAGTATATCTCACCGATGAGGTTACAGAGGTTACAGGTATAGATATAGAGAATAAAGAAATCGAAATGAGCGTAGGCGATACACTTACACTCAATCCAACAATTCAGCCAGTAGAGGCAAACAACAAGCAGGTTGTATGGAATACAGATGAAAACGATATCGTTTCTGTAGATCAGACAGGAAAACTCGTTGCAGTTGCAAAGGGAACTACAACAATCACAGGAACAACTGTTGAGGGTGGATATTCAGTTACTGTTACAGTTACAGTTACCGATAAAGAATATGCAAAGGGCGACGTAAACCACGACGGAGTTCTTAATATCGATGATGCCACATTGATACAGCAGTTCCTGGTAGAGCTTAATCCTGATAACTTTGATCAGACACTTGCAGATATGAATGATGACGGTGTAATCAATATTATTGATGCAACTCTGATACAGCTCGCTATAAAAGCTTAAAAAACTACTTTTAGTTCTAATTATAACTCCTTTTTCTAACAATCAATGGCGGTTACTTTTCAGTAACCGCCATTGGTGTCTTTTTAACTGATTGTGTATTTTTCACAAATTCATACAAAGAACACTTAAAAAACACTTGCTGTTTTGTAATTTGCACCAAAATACTTGTTTTAACATTACAATTTTGTAAGGTTGGCGGTTTTGGCATTTTTTTATGTTATAATTAACATAAAGGTTTATTGTAAAATAATAAATCTAAAAAAGAGGAGGAAATGACATGAAAAAACGATTGTTGAGTGTATTCTTGTCAGTATGCTTGCTGTTTTCAGCGATTCCGCTGAGCGCTGCTACTGCTTCTGCCGCAACAGGGGCGCTGCTGGGTGATGCAGACGGAAGCGGCAAAGTAGACTTACAGGACGTATACGCAATGGAAGCTCACATCGACGGAGAAACACCCGAGGGGTTTAACTCTGAAAACGCTGATGTGAACAAAGATGGAACCATAGACAACAACGATGTCAGTTTGGTAAAAGAGTATTTGGCAGGAAATATTCAGCTGACAGATGATCTGTGTACCATTACATTCAATACCGACGGAGGCGGAGAAATTTCTCCGGTTAAAGTAGGCAGGGGATATGAGGTAATACAGGAAATTCCTTCCCCTGCAAAACAGGGTCATATCTTTACAGGTTGGGTAATTGAATCCACAGGAGAACCATTTTACCAGTCTACCCCTATTACACAGGATTTAACAGTAAAGGCTACCTATGAGGCTATGGAATCTACAGAAGAAGTGTATATAGATTCCTTTGCTTTGACTGACCAGCAGCCGGACTTATCTTTTGACATTACAGCGTCCGGAATGACAGCTGATCAGGTTAAGGGAGCATTGACTCTGAGTATTAAGGATAATACAGATCCCGTTGAACTTGCGGTAACCGATGACGGTGACGGCACTTTTACGGTAAAGGCAAAAGATGGATTTACCCCCGGTGCTTCTTATGAAATGACTCTCGGAGAGGGCATGACTTTCACCGATAAGGATTCACGCTATAAGAAGGTTGCGTTCACCATTCATAAGGAAGAGGTGGATAACCTTAAATTTAAAGACAGTGTAATCTTTATAGAAGATACCGATAGTCTGAACTATATGATGTTGGACGATGAGGGAAACATAGTGGAAACCGTTGAAGTTCTTGATATGCCTATAATACATGACAACACGGTAAATCAGTATACTTCCGGATGTATGGCGAACAGTGCAGTAAGAGATCTAAAGGCCGGAGATATTGTATGTTTCTATACCGGAACTGACCCGAGGGAAAAGGATTATACAGAGGATATTGACGATAACGGAACTGTAGCCTATGTAAGAATAACCGATAGAACAGATTATGGTTTTAAATACTTTGAGGCTTTAGGCGAGGAAGATATAGTTGATTTGCTTCAGATTCCTGATTCTATTCCTTATAAGGTTGAACAGCTGCCAACAGGTAACGGTACAGTAAGTATAAACGAATTTGACAATGTAGCGAGAAGCTATCTTGGCTTAGAGGGAAATCCTCAGTTTGCCAAAGATGATTTGCTGATTTTCTATACAGGTGAATTTGCCGATGTAATGGCAAACTTTGAAAATCTTGAAAACTATGACAAAGTGGCTTTCGCTAAGGTTACCGGAACTGCAAGTGAAAACACTGTAAATTATGAGATTATTCAGTACAACGATATAGAAAATCTTGTTAACAGCGATCTGTATATAAGCGATCCCGTTAACATGAATGAGTATATAAGCGATGAGGATAAAGCAGAGCTGGAAGCCGACATAAAACAGCAGGCTGTGGAAAGCGGTTTTGTAGACGAAGCCGTACAGGCTATGTCGGATAATGCTTTGCAGTCTGAAAGCGTTAAGGAAGAAATGCTTGAAGCAGGCTTTTCCGAAGCTGAGATAAGCACTCTGGCTGCCGCTGGAGCAGGAGGCTCTTCAAGAGTTAGGTATGAGGTTGAAGACATCAATCCTTATGTAGATGTTGACGTAGGAGATCGCTATGAAAATGGCGTTGGAGTAAGTCTCGGTGTTTCGGCGGTTTTGGCAATAACGAAAAAATGGATTCAACAAGGGAAATATCGGTGAAAATCGAGATGAACGCTTCCTTTGAGGAGCAGGTTGCCATTGATGTTAATGTTGATGTACAGGCAAAATGGAAAGTAATAGTTCTCAAAGAGCTCAGCGTAAACGCTTCCTTTGACCTGAAGAATTATACTTCCGCTTCAATTTCCGTAAAAGTATATACTGTTCAGAATACAAAAATACCGAAGTGGAATGCTCTTAGAAATACCACAGATATTTCTGATCCTGTAAACAAATTGACTGCGGAAAGATTGGACGAAATAAACAAGCTGGCTGTTAAGGCGAGAAAATTCGCTAAAACCGTGGAAGAAAAGGAAGAAATGCTTGCCCAGATGCAAAGCCTTTATGACAGCCTTCCAAAGGTAAGTGTTGACGGTCAGGAATATACTATTCAAGCCTTGCAGGAAGAGCTTGGAATGACCGATGTAAGCTCAGAGTTTGAGGATTTGCTTGAGGCGGAGGACTATGAAAGCAATAAAGTAGGTATTGAACAGCTTATGAACAAATATACCGAAATGCTCAACTCCGAAGCCGGCTGGATTCAGCTTTTGAATAAGCCTCTCGTGCAAAAATCCTTCTACATTAAGGTAATTGAAATAAGATTTACTGTAAGTGCAATAATAAGTGCAAACCTTAATATGACAGCAGGCGCTGACCTTGAGTATGAAATAGGAAAACGCTATTGCTTCTGGTTAAATATCTTTGCGGGAACCACGGGTTCCAGTGAACTTGATTTGCTTGACGAGCGTTTCGGATTCCAGTTCTATATTATGGGTGCGGCAGGATTAAGAGCCGGTGCAAAGCTTGATGTTGCTGTCGGTGTTATCAGTACGAAAATAGCGAGCGTAGGCGTAAATGTGGAAGCAGGACCCTATGTGAAGCTGTACGGCTATTTTATCTATATATTCACCAAGGAACGACCTGCCGGTACGTCCCAGTGGGAAGAAAATGAAGTAACAATGGGTGCCATATATGTGGAAGCCGGTATATACGTCATAGTTAATTTTAAGGCGTCGCTGTTTGGAGATGCGGTAAAATACGAGCCTAACCTGTATTCCGGAGAATTTCCGTTCCTAAAGGTTGGTTTAGATCAGCACCCTTATGATTTCTCCTTAAATGACAAGACGTCGGATTTATTCTATGTACTTGACTCGGATTATAATTCTACAAACGGCATAACAATGTCGCTGCCGGAGATTTACAGAACCATGAAGGTTATGAACCTTAAAACCGGTGAGCGTGAACTAAAGGCGTTTGACGGAAATTGCTTTGTTGCAAGCTTTACAAATCCGTGCTTCTCCATGGACAGTAATACTGGTATAATTTCCGTGGACAGATCAAAGGCCACTGACCCTAATACCCGTTATGAAAGAGGATATATGAGGCTTTCGTGGAAGCTTGGCAAGCTTGCTTTCAGTGATTATGATATAAGCATAACGGTTCCGATAGTTTGGACAAACCTAAGCTCCAGCGAGATGGCACAGAAATTCACCGCATCGGTTGTAGTGGGAAATGACACAGAGGGCTGGAAAAAGGTTTGGAACCAGCAGTATACAAGAATAGAAACCTTTGATTTGCCTTCACAGGACGAAATTCTTGACATTATAAACTACGACGGTTTCACTGAAGAATCCGGAAACAATGTAAAATATGACGGTACAGGATTCTACCGTGACACAGAAACTACAGAGCTTTCTATTTCACGTGATACAACATTTTATTATGAAATTCCGTTGAAAAAGTATTCTATTACGGTTAATGATGTTCAGACTTCAACGGGAAGTACAGAAATAAGAACGTATACAACAACTTACGGAAATCCGTTTGTTGAGCTTGTAGGTTTACAGTCAACGGGAGCTGATAACAAAAAGGATAATATTTACAGTACTTTTGACAAAATTACATACACACAACAAGGAGAAGTTCAGGAGTTTCCGCTTGATACTGTTGTAGATATGAGCTTCTTTAAGAAATTCCCAGGGGAAGCTAATGTTTACGCAAATTATATTGATGATTCAAGAATTGCAACCTTTGAGTTTGTGGGAATAGGAGATATTGAACCTTTGAAAGTTCCTTTCAGAAAGGGAGATATTCCTACTTCAGATGAGCTGTCAAGCTATATTAAGCAGAACGGCGGTGAAAACGTATCAATAGTAAGCGTAACACCGGAGGTTACAAATTCAGACGACTCAATATCATATATGGTTGTCTGCAAGCCTGATTCAAATGAACCGAAGTATACCGTAAACTTCAAGATACTGCCATCAGAATACGGACAGGAAGCACCGGAAATAAAATCGGCACAATATTTGGAGGGCTCTGTAATATTCAGACCATCTGTATCTTCTATTACGGACGCATCCTTTGACGGCTGGTATAAAGATGAAGCCTGCACACAGCCCTTTGATTTCAGTACCGAACGTATGCCCGGCAACGACATTACCTTGTACGGCAGAGTTGTGTCAAGGCTTACTAATATCTATTTCTACAACGGAAGCACTCTTGTTGAAAAGAGAGGCTTGCCGATGGGAGCAAAATTCGGAGAAATGCCGAAAGTGACAGGTTTGGCAGAATCACAGCGTCTTGTTGGCTGGTATGATAAAGACGGTAAGGCTTATGATTATTCAAGCACTGTAAGACACACGGAAGATTATTTCCTTTATGCAAGAATAGATAAAAAATTAACCCCTAATCTATCCGCTGAAGACTTTGAGGTTCAAACCAGAAAATATAACGGATATATGGGTCCAAGTATATATAGTTGGGGACCTACTGTACAATCTAAACTTAAAGATGTAATGAATTCAGAGGAGACCAGAGCTGCATGGAGAATTAACGGTGCCCCGCCTGAAGTTGAATGGAAAGACGTAGGTTCTATGCTGGATGAAGACCATATGGCTTGGCCTATAGACGCAGGTTATTATGATGTACGTATCACATACCCGGGAAATGAGGATTATTTACCTGTTGAAATTTATTTGGAGAATCATTTGGTAGTCCAAAAGTGTGAAATATATCAAAGAGGAAACGCATTAGAGCAACCCGGTGTGCAGATTAACGGAAACACCATGGATGTTTTTTATCCCGGCAACTTCTTTAATTATAATGACGAACATTCCTATAAGACCGGAGCTATGGGTACTGTAAACTGTGATATCAGATATATGGGAAAAGACACCGGTATGAAAAAATGGAAAACAATAGTAAGTGAACTTCCATGGACAAATGGAGAAAGCAAAATGCTCAGCGTTGACATGACCAACTTCCCGTATAACGACTGCTTCAGAGATGGTGAATATGTATATATTTATGTATTTGTTTCTTTTAACGAGGGCAGAAACTATTTGGGCGGTACATGTCCCGGAGTAACTGTCATGCACGATACTTCCAGAAACCGTGCTTCCTTCAGTGTTTCTTCATTAGGCGGATTATTTACATCAATGTCTGAGTCTATCGACAGCTTGACAGCACAGGCAGTAAATAATAATGAAGCTGCAAATCAGACAGAACCTAATAACGGTAACCAGGCTATGGTTATTACAGGAGATAATGTAAAAACTGTTCCGGGTACAAGCTTTAGTGTTACTTATAAAGTAAATGACAACTCAGGAATCTGGGGACTTTGGGAAAACATAAACTTTGAAGATACGCCTTTCGAGATGGCAGGCTATAACGTGGGCAATGTATTCCCGAAAAACGGATTTACAATACAGAGGGATTGGAGCAAAAAGAATATAAACTTTGTTGCTACAAACGGAACACGCACAGACACGGTTGAAAATGGAGACCTTATTACAATGTGGTTCTGGGTACCGGATGATACCGAGTACGGAACCTACACAATCGATATGAAAACATTGCAGGCGATTAATGCAGAAAATGCTATTAAGCCTATATCTGACACTGTGGTTACAGTAGAAATTGTGAGTCCTGAAAGCTTTACTGCCGAGATGCCGAAAATTACAAAGAATTTAGAGAATATAAGCTATCTCCAGTCAAGTGAAAGACCGATTTCAGATTTGAGCGTGTCTGCCGTTGTAAACGACGGAGGAACCTTGAGCTATCAGTGGTATGAAAATACCTCCAACAGCACAGAGGGCAGCCAGCCTATAGAAGGCGCAACCGACCCGACATTTACACCGCCAACGGATGAAGTGGGACCTTCCTACTATTACTGTGTGGTTACAAACACACTTGAAACAGTGGCAGGTACAAGAACTGCAAGTGTAAATTCACTGATTTCAAGAGTAGATATAATTGACAGTGAAAAAACAATCACCTTCGATCCTAACGGTGAAGGTGCATATGTAATGGGCGGAGATAAGTTAACCACAGAATTTGGTAGAGTATTAATGCCAAGGAGTGCATGGAGAGATGATTATACCTTTATTGGTTGGTTTACGGAAAGAGAAGGCGGAGAAGAGCTTACTCCTGATACTGTTCACTATGAGGACACAACATACTACGCACACTGGGATTATACACCTAAGATAGTTGATGCAGAGAAACCTTATGTTTCAAGCAACTTTAAACCGGTGACAGCAAACAAAGGAGACGAACCGGGAGAACCCTTTGAAGTAAGTGCGGAGATAAAAGACGGAGGAACTCTTTCTTACCAGTGGTATGTAAATACAGAGGACAGTACAGAGAGAGGAACTCCTGTAGAGGGTGCCACAGAAAAAACATTTTATGCTCCTACTGATAAAGTTGGTGTTTTCTACTACTATTGCGTTGTAACAAATACTAACCCGAATGTAACCGGTGAAAAATCAGTTTCCAATGTTTCCGATACGGTACAAGTAACAATACACGTTGGATATATTACGGTTACACTGGACGGTAACGGAGGTAATCCTGATGTTGAAAGTGTGAAGACTAATGTAAACGGCAATCTTCAATATTTGCCGTCAGCAAGACGTGACGGTTATATGCTGTCCGGCTGGTCCACAAAGAAAGACGGCTCAGAGCCTGTTACAACCGATACAGTATTTATGGATTCGACAACTATTTATGCTGTCTGGAGTGAGGATGCAATTACACCTGTTATTACATCACAGCCGGAAGACTTAGAGATAAAAGCAAATGAAGAATTCCTCATAACTTTTACTACTGATTTCGGACCTCAGAGAGATAGTTATGATGTAACCTATCAGTGGTATGAAAATACCGAGGACAGCAATGATATGCACCCCAAAAGTTAGACACTTATGGAGGTGCATATTTTTTATGGG
>ERZ779866.3267-NODE-3267-length-13354-cov-2.866607_pt1 | contig 13354 bp, 10 predicted proteins | sample MGYA00511248_ERZ779866 | MGnify/ENA primary metagenome ERZ779866 (study PRJEB29588, sample SAMEA2155758) | human gut metagenome | biome: human gut; feature: human-associated habitat; material: faeces | place: Denmark | collected 2008/2010 ... | reverse complement strand
TCTTAGTGCGGTGCCCCTTCTTTTATATCATTATTTAGTTTAAATTCTTAATAGAATTACTGCTTATACTGTGTCATTGATAAATCATCAATAGTCTTAACAACAGTATGAGGAATTGGCTTCCATTCAACCTTCTTAAATAACGCTACAATTGAGATTGGAATATATGTAGCTATAAAGAGAGGAAAAGAGAAAAGATACATAATCTTCTTTCTTGCAGGTGCAAGAATCTTCTTCCACTCAGTTATTAAAGTTATAAGTCCTATTACTAAAAGCATCATATAGAAATTAAAGAAACCAAGTAAAATAGCCTGAACAGTTGGACCAGCAATCTGCTTGAATAATGTAGGATTAAGACCACCACATAATAATATTATTACATTAAGAAGTATTGTTCCAAGTGTAAATAAAGTAGCAGGTGCAAGTGTCATTATCATATCATAGCAGGATACGAACATTCTCTTTTCCTTGAACATTGTCCTGAATAAGTCTCTGCCATACTTAAATAATACCTGATAGAAGCCTTTTGTCCAACGCATACGCTGATTCCAAGACTGTTTAAATGTTGTTGGCTGTTCATCATAGAACATAGCATCTTCGCAATAACCAACCTTTTCGCCATCAAGAATATTAGTTACAGTAAATTCAATATCCTCTGTTAAAAGATTGCATTTCCAGCCGTGGTTCTTCTTGATAATAGAGCTGTCTACAAGATAGCCAGTTCCGGATACAGCACAGCTTGTCTTAATCATCATTCGTGGGTTGTTAAGATATTTAGCTTCTCTTATAAACCATAAAGAATAACCGGCTGTAATCCAGTTAGTGTCATAATTCTTAGAGTTACGATAGCTTGTGACAACTTTGTACCCACTGTCGAATACTTTGTTCATCTCTCTGACGTAATTGACATCGATAATATTATCTGCATCGAATACGAAATAACCGTCATAACAAGTGTAATCACCGCGTTCTTCACATATCTTATTAAAGACATAGTCCATAGCATAGCCTTTACCAATAAGTATATTGTTGAAACGCTCATAAACAATGGCACCGTGTTGTCTTGAAATCTCCGCAGTATTATCAGTACAGTTATCAGCTACTACGATAACATCAATAAGCTCTGAAGGATAATTCTGGTTCTTAATACTGTCAATTAAATTGCCGATAACGGCATTTTCATTACGTGCGGCAATAATAAATGCGTATTTGTGAAGTGTCTTAGCTTCGGTGTTGTAATTCTTTTTTTTCTTTTTACCAAGCAATGCGATAATAACGTATATTCCCTGATAACAATAGAAGATGGTCAATACAATATACACAAATGCGTTGATATCTGATACGATTTTCATTTGAAATCCTCACTAATCATTAAAAAATAAAAGCCTGTTAAAACTTTTACAAACTTTTGCAAAGTTCTTTACAGATTATATCATTAGTTCGTTAGCTGTCAATAGTTAATCGAACTAATATTTCTAAAAAAAGTGACAAAATTCGCTCTCAATGTGATATTATATGTGTTATTATATAAAAGTTACATATACACATTGGCGAAAGGAATACTAAAATGTATAAAGAAATATCTCAATTAATTATGTATGGAAATCTCGATAACAGTTCTATTTTATCATCAATGGCAGATATATTCAATCGTTTTGATAACAAATTATCATCAAAAGAAGAGCTGGTTACAGATATATATACTCAGGTAAAAAGAATTTTAGAAGTTGCAACAGATTATGGTTTCGATAAGAATTTATGGCAGAATTATCTTACATATTTTCTTATTACTAATGAGAATCCATTCAGCATTACCTGTGAAAAGGTAGGAGCTAATGACGGAAGTGTTAATGTATTTGCAAAGAATGACTTTAAAGTATTCTACAATCTTTTCCATTATGATTTTTCATTTATAGAGAAAGAACTCGGCATTGACTGTTTCTCTATAATCTCTGATTATAAGGCAATCGTTAAGAAGGAGCTGATGTATAATAAAAATGTAAGTGAAAAGGTTCAGGCATTAAGCGAAAAGCTTGCCAAAGCTGCTAATGCAGATGAATTCTTTGATATAGTTACAGAATTCTATAAAGCATATGGCGTAGGTATGTTCGGACTTAACAAGGCGTTCAGAATATCTGCAACAGAGAATGGAAAGCTTACATTTAACCCTATTAATAATATGGATAAGGTTGTATTAGATGATCTTATTGGATATGAGATACAAAAAAAGAAGCTTGTTGAGAATACAGAGAACTTTGTTCAGGGCAGAAAAGCCAATAATGCTCTTTTATTTGGTGACAGTGGAACTGGTAAGTCTACAAGTATCAAGGCTATCGTTAATGAATATTATGACCAGGGCTTAAGAATGATAGAGATATATAAGCATCAGTTTAAGGATTTATCAAATGTAATAGCGGCCATTAAGAACAGAAACTACAAGTTCATTATATATATGGATGATTTATCATTTGAAGAATTTGAGATTGAGTACAAATTCTTAAAGGCAGTCATTGAGGGTGGCGTTGAAACTAAGCCTGACAATATTCTTATATATGCGACATCTAACAGAAGACATCTTATCAAAGAAACATGGAACGACAGAAATGATATGGAATCTTCTAACGGACTTCACAGATCAGATACGATTGAAGAAAAGATGTCGCTTGTTAATAGATTTGGGTGTCAGATAAGCTATTCTAAACCATCTAATAAGGAATATTATAATATTGTAATAGGACTTGCCAAGAAAAATGGACTTGATATGTCAGAAGAAGAACTTATGGCTGAGGCTAATAAGTGGGAATTAAGCCACGGAGGCATATCAGGAAGAACCGCACAGCAGTTTATTAACCATTGTCTTGGAATGCGGAAGTAATATTTATATGTAAAATAATGATATTATAAAACAGCATTTTGAAAAATAGGATAAAAACAACAAAATAAAATCATAAATAGTATTTTAAATATAAGAGCGGAGAGTAATAATGTATTCATATATAATAGGTGAATTTGTTGAGATGACACCAGAAGGGATAGTTATAGAGAATAATGGGATTGGCTATGACATTAAGACATCGTCCCTTACAGCTGAAAATATACCTAAATCAGGTGAATTTGTAAAGGTGTATACATATCTGCACGTAAGAGAAGACGATATGAGCCTGTATGGATTTCTTACAAGAGATGAACTTAACGTATTTAAATTATTAATAAATGTCAACGGAATAGGTCCTAAGGGGGCACTTGGAATATTATCAGCAATCAGCACAGATGATTTAAGATTTGCAGTACTGTCAGATGATGTTAATCTTATAAAGAGCTGTCCGGGTGTTGGTGCTAAGACAGCACAGAGGCTTATTATTGAACTTAAGGATAAGTTAAAGGTTGAGGAAGCCTTTGAGATGGCACTTAATAACAGAAATAAGGCAAATGCGGCAGCAGAGCAGGATAATTCTATTATTGTTATGAATGATGCTGTTGAGGCACTTGTATCACTTGGCTATAGCAGTAAGGATGCGATTAAGGCTGTCAAGAAGGTTGATGATATTGATAAGAAGAATTCAGAGGCAATACTTAAGGAGGCTCTTAAAAGCCTTGCAACTTTATAGGTAAAATAAAAGAATATTTGAATATAAGAGAGCATTTGATTATAAAATAGTGCTTAGATATAAAAAGGGTATTTAATTATGAGGAGGTGAAATACAACGTGGAAAAAAGAATAATATCCACAGAAATCCTTACGGAAGATGCAAAGATAGAGAATTCGTTAAGACCATTAAAGCTTGATGATTATGTAGGACAGGAAAAGGTTAAAAGAAACCTTAAAGTATATATAAAGGCAGCAAAGGAGAGAGGAGATTCGCTAGACCATGTCTTATTTTATGGACCTCCTGGACTTGGTAAGACAACACTTGCTGGAATTATAGCTAATGAAATGGGAGTTAATATAAAGGTAACTTCTGGTCCGGCTATAGAGAAACCTGGAGAAATGGCAGCAATACTCAATAATCTTAGTGAGGGAGATATATTGTTCGTTGATGAGATACACAGACTTAACAGACAGGTTGAGGAAGTACTGTATCCAGCAATGGAAGATTATGAGATTGATATAATGATTGGAAAAGGTGCTACTGCAAGGTCGATAAGACTTGACCTTCCGCATTTTACACTTGTTGGTGCAACGACAAGAGCAGGACTTTTATCTGCACCTTTAAGAGATAGATTTGGAGTTGTTAATCATCTTGAATTCTATAATTGTGATGAATTAAAGAAGATTATAGTAAGGTCAGCAGAGGTTCTTGGTGTTGATATTGATGATGATGGTGCATATGAGCTTGCAAGAAGATCAAGGGGAACACCACGACTTGCCAACAGATTATTAAAGAGGGTAAGGGATTTTGCACAGGTAAAATATGACGGTAATATAACTAAAGATGTTGCTGATTATGCACTTGACCTTTTAGATGTTGACAGGGACGGACTTGATAGGAATGACAGGCTTTTTCTTTCTTCAATTGTAGAGAAATTTGGAATAGAGACACTTGCGGCTTCTATTGGTGAAGATTCGGGAACGCTTGAAGATGTATATGAGCCATATCTTATACAGAATGATTATATTAACAGGACACCTAGAGGAAGAGTTGCAACAAAGAAAGCATATGATAATCTTGGTATTGAACTAAGAGAGTAGATATTGTATACTTACTATATATTATTGTTAAGCAGGTCAGGAGGATGCAGATGTCATCAAAGAATACAACAGAGGTAATCATAGGTGGAAAAGTATTTACTTTGGGAGGATATGAAAGTGAAGAATATCTTCAGAAGATAGCATCATATATTAATAATAAACTTGCTGAGTTCGGTAAAGACGAGAATTTTAGAAAGCAGTCAGCAGAGATAAGAGCTAATCTTATGTATCTTAATGTTGCCGATGATTATTTTAAGGCAAAGAAGCTTGGTGATGGTTTATCTTTAGAGATTGAGAATAAAGATAAGGAAATCTATGACCTTAAGCACGAACTTATTGCAGCACAGATAAAGTCTGAGTCTGCTGATAAGCAGATTGAGGAATTGAAGGGTAACATAGAGAAGCTTCAAAATACCATTGTAAAGCTTGAAACAGAACTTAATGATTCAAAGAAATAATTATATTTAGCGGGGCTGGGGACAATGTGCTACAGTCCCGATTTGATTAATAAGTATTATAGAATGAGGATAAATGATATATTATGGAATTAACACATGGTAACAACTACAACAGAATAGAAGTTCTTGCACCAGCAGGTTCTCTTGAAATATGTAAGGCTGTTATTAATGCAGGGGCAGATGCGGTGTATCTTGGAGGAGATATGTTCGGTGCAAGGGCATACGCAGGCAATCTTAATAATGAAGAGATGCTTGAAGCACTTGACTATGCACATAGAGCTGGGTGCAGAATATATCTTACAGTTAATACACTTCTTAAGCACAAAGAGATAGAAGGACAATTGATTTCATATATAAGACCATTTTATGAACACGGACTTGATGCGGTTATTGTTCAGGATTTAGGAGTTATGTGGCTTATAAAGAAACATTTTCCAGATATGGACATACACGCGAGCACACAGATGACACAGACAGGCAGTCTTGGTTCTAAGCTTCTGTGGGATATGGGTGCAGAGCGTGTTGTCACTTCAAGAGAGATGACATTAACTGAGATTGCACAGCTTCATAAAGATTGTCCGGATATGGAGATTGAAAGCTTTGTTCATGGTGCTATGTGTTATTGTTACTCGGGACAATGTCTTATGAGCAGTTTCAGAGGTGGAAGAAGCGGCAACAGGGGAAGATGTGCACAGCCCTGCAGGCTTTCTTATAAAGTATATGATAATGACAGTCAGATTAACGACAAAGATAATTCCTTTGCATTAAGTCCTAAAGATATGTGTGCCCTGCCTATACTTCCAGATATAATAGAAGCTGGTGTGTATTCGTTAAAGATAGAAGGAAGAATGAAAAATGTGACCTATGCCGCATATGTTACTTCTGTATATAGGCATTATGTTGATGAATACATTAAATATGGAAGAAAAGGCTATAAAGTAACTAAGAAAGATATAGATAATCTATGCGATATATATAACAGGGGTTCTTTTACGACAGGGTTTTATAACAGCAAGAAGGGTAAGGAGATGATGTCGTATGAACGTCCTAATCATAGGGGGAGCGAAGCATTAAAGGTTGTTAGCAATGATAAGGGAAGAGTTACATTTAAAGCATTAAAGGATATCAATCCACAGGATGTATTCGAGATTGACAAGGAACACAGCTTTGAGAGTGGCTCGTTTGTTAAGGCGGGTAATACTTTAGTGGTCAATCTTCCAAGAAAATATAATCTGTACAAGGACAGAATTATTAACAGAATGAAGAATTCTTCTCTTGAAAGACTTGTAAAAGAAAAGTATGTGCAGACAAGCTTTGAAAGAGATATTGATATGTATATGGAGGCTGTGAAAGGCTCACCATTAAGTCTTACCGCTGTGACTGGTCAATTCAGTGCAAGCATATCAGGCAGTGAGGTGACTAAAGCTTTAAAACAGCCAGCCGATTACGAAGATGTTAAGAGCAAGCTTATAATGACAGGTAACACCGGATATAAAGTGTCTGGCATAGAACTTCATATGGATAATGATGTGTTCTTATCGGTTGGAGAATTAAAGAAGCTAAGAAGAGAAGTTATAGCACAGCTTGATAATAATATATTAAGTTCATATTGCAGGACATATAAAGAGCCGGACGATAGTATAATAAATCCCTGCTGTATGACATATAACGAGCAGGATAATAGCATATTAAGTTCGGATTGTGATGCACATAATGAGCATAACAATAATTGCACAGGTATTGAAAGTCAATATAATGATGTGTCAGATAATGCAGGCAAGATGTTATGTACAGTATATTGTCATTCCTTTGATATTGTCAGCTCGGTGATTGATATAGTCAGCAGTCCTGATAATAAGCTGGATATTGCAGTTGGAAGAATATATCTTGGTTTTGGAATGTATTACAGCGACCGGCAGAGATTTATTAAAGTGTGTGAAAAAATTAACAAAATGGGAATTAAGCTGTTTATAGCACTTCCTTATATTCTTGAACAGAGCAGGGCAAGACAGCTTTCGGCTATGCTTGATGATATAGAACATAATACTGGAATAATAATAGACGGCTATCTTGTAAGAAATATTGAAGAAATCGGACTTATAGGAAGCAGAAAGTCTAAAGTTAAAGATATAATTACTGATACAGGACTGTATGTATTTAATAAGTATGCAGGTTATGAATTGAAAGATATTGCTGATAAGGCGGGGGTAAGGCTGCTATCCCACACACTTCCGCTTGAGCTTAATAATTCTGAGTTACAGGATACTCTGACTGCTGGAAGTGAGATTATTGTGTATGGAAAAATACCTGCTATGGTATCTAAATCGTGTGTTAGAAAGACTTATGGAATATGTGATAAGAAGTGTAGTACAACTCTTTTAAAGCAGGGTAGTGATGTAAGCTACATAGTTGAGAGCGTATGCAGTTATTGTTACACAGTGACGTGGGCAGGCACATTTGATTTAACAGAAGAACTTAAAAGAAATGACCTTGGTGTTAGGTCGTTAAGATTTGAGTTCATAGATGAAGATACTTTTACAATAAAGAAAGCTTTAAGCTTTGAGGGGGTATCGCCATATAAGGGACATTTCTATAGAGGAGTCAATTAATTATGCAGACAGTTTGTTTGGAATTATCAAAATATGTACTTGCATTTCTTATGGCTTTCTATGCACTCGCGGCATACAGGGGTGCAGTAATAAGAAATGAAGATAAAAGAAAAAAGATATACCGGATACAGAATGTTATAATGGTAATTGTACATTTTACTGGTTATCTTATAATGTATGTTGTGTATGATGATATGAATTATATATATCTGTATTTTGCACAGCTGGTATATCTTGGTGCAGTTATTATGCTTTATATGGTATTTTATCCTAAAGCATCAAGACTGCTCGTCAATAATATGTGTATGCTGATGGCGGTTGGCTTTGTTATGATAGCAAGATTAAGCTATACCAAATGCGTAAAGCAGTTTGCTATAGCGGTTGCAGGCACATTGCTTACGCTTGCCATTCCGTGGTTGTTAAAGACTGTGAAAAGCTTCAGAAAGATGGGATGGATATATTGTGGCACAGGACTTGTGCTTCTGCTGGCAGTTCTTCTTGGCAATAAGATATATGGAGCTAATCTTGTTCTTACAATAGGACCTGTGTCAGTACAGCCGGCAGAATTCGTAAAGATATTATATGTAATGTTTGTAGCTTCGATGTTTAATAAAGCAACAACATTCAGACAGACTGCTGTAGTTACAGCATTTGCCGCACTTCATGTTATAATACTTGTGCTGTCAACAGATCTTGGAGCAGCACTTATATTTTTCGTGGTCTATATTGCTATGCTTTATATTGCAACCAAGAATGTGTTATATGCAGGTGCAGGCATTATGGGTGGAGGAGTTGCAGGTGTTATCGCCTATAAGCTTTTCTCTCATGTAAGAAAAAGAGTTATAATATGGAAAGATCCGTGGAGCCATATTGATGATAGTGGTTATCAGGTATGCCAGTCGCTGTTTTCAATAGGAATGGGTTCGTGGTTTGGATATGGTTTTTGCCAGGGTATGCCGGATAAAATTCCTGTTGCAGAAAAGGATTTTATGTTCTCAGCTATTTCAGAGGAGTTTGGATTAATATTTGCTATATCGTTATTACTGGTATGCCTTAATAATCTTATACTTATGATGAACATTGCATCAAGATGTAAGACATTGTTTTACAGGCTTGTTGCAGTTGGACTTGGAGTTACATATGGCTTTCAGGTGTTCCTTACAGTTGGAGGAGCAATAAAGCTTATTCCGATGACTGGTGTAACACTGCCGTTCGTAAGTTATGGAGGAAGCTCTATAATAAGTTCGTTAGTGATGTTTGCACTGATTAATGGAATGTATAATATGAGACTTGATGAAAGCGAGTATGAAGATGACAGAAAAGGTAAAAATGCAAAAAAACAATCAACAGCAAAAACAACGCCGAAGAAACATCAGGCGTAAAGAAAAAGAAACGGATATTGTAGAAGGAAGTAAAAAAGGCCTTAGAAACAGGGAAACTAATATAATATCTTTTGTGTTTATAGGCTTATTTGCAATTATGATAGTATATCTTTGTGTATTTAATATCAAAGATGCCAAAGATGTTATTAACAATCCATATAATAAAAGAATAGATAATCAGGCTGATAAGGTTGTGAGAGGCGATATATATGCTTCTGATGGAACAGTGCTTGCAACGACTGATACGGCAGATGACGGTACAGAGACAAGAGTGTATCCACAGAAAAAGCTTTTTGGCCACGTCATAGGATATAATTCCAAGACGAAGATGGGAATTGAGTCAACAGAGAATTATTATCTGTTATCTGAGACAGATAATATATTTGATCAGATATCCAATGATTTAACAGGCGATAAGGCAAAGGGACATAATGTGTATACAACATTGGATACAACCTTGCAGAAGGCAGCATATAAGGCACTTGGCAGTAACAAAGGTGCTGTGATAGTTATGGAAAGTTCTACAGGAAAGATACTGGCAATGGTTTCCAAGCCTGATTTTGACCCTAATCTGGTAGATAAAGATTACGATAAATGGATTAATTATGATAGTTCAGAGTCGGTTCTTTTAAACAGGGCTACACAAGGATTGTATGCACCGGGTTCAACCTTTAAGATACTTACAACACTTGAGTATATAAGGGAAAATGGTACAGATAATTCATTTATGTATGTATGCGACGGAAGTGATTATGAGGAAGGTGGAACAACAATTCCATGTGCAGATGGAAAAGCACATGGAAAGCAAGATCTTGTAGATGCTTTTGCTAATTCCTGTAATTCAGCCTTTTCGCATATAGGTGCAGGACTTAAGCTGACCTCATTTAAGAATCTATGCACCTCATTTTTATTTAATAAGAATATACCGGTCGCATTTGAATATAATAAAAGTTCATTTGCACTGAGTGAGGAGTCAGGCATAAGTGAAGCACAGGAAACTGCAATTGGACAAGGAAAAACTATGATAAGTCCACTCCATAATCTTATGATAGCTGCAACAGTGGCTAATGATGGTACAATGATGACACCATATCTGGTTGACAGAATAGAAGATGCTTATGGCAGAGTAGTAAAACAGAATAAACCAACAGTTATTGACAAGCTTATGACAAGTGACGAAGCACAGTATCTTACAGAATGTATGGAAGAGGTTGTTGATTCAGGTACAGGTGGTTCAATGAGATGGTCATCATATAATGCTGCTGGTAAGACTGGCTCGGCACAATACGATAATAGTGATAATGTACATTCGTGGTTTGTTGGATTTGCTCCGGCAGAGACACCAGAGATTGTAGTAAGTGTTGTGCTTGAGGGTGGCTATTCAGGTGTATCAAGTGCACAGTATATAGCGAAGGCTGTATTTGATGCGTATTTTCAATAATATGTTAATATGTTTGGCAGGAGCTTATTTGTTGATGACGTCATATATATAAGAGATTGCGAAAAATGTCAGAAAACAGCACGCTATGTCAAACATTTAGCCTTGATAAAAAAATATCAGCATTGTATAATGGATTGGAGGAAACGATATGTCAGAAGCAGTAAGCTGTGGAGGAGTAGTAATATTCAGAGGCAAAGTTCTTGTATTATATAAGAATTTTATGAATTCACGAGATGGCTGGGTACTTCCAAAGGGGACAGTCGAAAAGGGAGAAACTTATGAACAGACAGCTGTGCGTGAAGTGAATGAGGAGGCAGGTGCTGATGTAAGAATAAGAGCTTACATTGGCAGTACGAATTATTCATTTAAGGCTGGACACAAGAATATCGATAAGATCGTTCACTGGTATCTGTGTGAATCCGACAGCTATGACTGTGTGCCTCAGAAAGAAGAATTTTTTTACGATGCAGGTTACTATAAGTATCACGAGGCGTATCATCTTCTGGAATATCCGAATGAGAAACAGATACTTTCAGATGCTTATACAATGTATAGACAATTAAGAAAAGAAGGAAACTGGTGAGTAATGGTAGTAGATTCAGTTAATATGTTAGATGGTAATGTATATCTTGTAAGTCAGGGAGATAATATTAAACCGGCTGGTGCAACTGATTTTGATAATGTAATTAACAACATAAGTTCAGGAAGCGAGTCATTAGATGATATATTTAATGAAGTATCCAATGAATATGGTGTCAATGTTAACCTGTTAAAGGCGGTTGCAAAGGCAGAGTCGGATTTTGATACAGAAGCAGTATCATATTGTGGGGCACAGGGGATTATGCAGCTTATGCCGACAACGGCAGAATCGTTAGGCGTTGAAGATCCATTTGATGCAAGACAGAATATTACAGGTGGAGCGAAGATGCTTGCGTATCTTTTAGATGATTACAATGGTAATGTTACACTTGCCCTTGCTGCATATAATGCTGGAAGTGGTTCTGTAAGCAAATATGGTGGAGTTCCTCCATATAAAGAGACATTAGGATATATAGACAGAATTAATGATATATTAGGTGGAGCACTTTCTTCCGATTCAACAACAATTGATGGAGCTGGTGCTACAGATCTTTCACAGAGTATATGTGTTGGCGATACAGGAATAATGGTTGATTCCCAGAATAACAGCCAGCAGGGAGAGAATAACCAGGAGCTTTCAGCACTGAGAAACCAGATAACAGCTAATAAGTACAATATATCTGATGCAGTATTAAAGAGCCGTGCATCATCAGGAACAAGCAGTTCCAATGTGCTGTTCAGCTATGATGATTACAAATATGTAATTAATACATATAAAGCAATATTATCAAAGCTGTTAGCGGTATCATCGACTATTAATACAAGTGATGATAGTAATACATATAATACAGCATACAATAATTACAGTGATGATAACAGTGCTTTAGGATACTATAAGAATGGTCTGCTTAGCACAAGTCAGTCAGTCCTTAAAATGCTTAATATGAATTAAAGATTATAACCAGCATTAACACTGCTGGTTTAAATAGACAGCGAACATTGCCGCTTTGCAATTGATAGCAATGTAGAATGTGAGGGAAAGATTATGAACAATAAAAGAATTAAGGTTACATTATACAACAGAACATATAAAGAGATAGATATGAGTGACTTTACTTGTCTTCCAGAAGAATTATTTGCTAATAGAGATGACATTGTGGAGGTTGTGCTTCCGGAAGGTGTTAAGGTTATAAGCAACAATGCTTTTGAGAACTGCCAGAGGCTGGAGAAAGTAGAATTTCCATCGACACTTGAAAGAATTGAAAGTGAAGCATTTCTTAACTGCTTTAATCTTAAGAGTGCACAGTATGGCAAAGATGTAAAGATTGACCCTACATCATTTAAGGGATGTGCTAATCTTACATATTAATTTGTGGTTTTAATATTAATAATATGGCAGGAGCGGTATATATGGCGTGTGAGGGAGAGGTGCACAGCCAGCAGATTACAGCTTCCTGCCATTTTGTATTAAATCAGGACAATGATAAGTTAGAATAACCGTACTTGACGAATTGTCATAACTAATATACAATTCAACGTGGAAAAATATATAAATTACATTCAATGAAATCTGTTAAAAGTACAGACTTTAATACGTAACAGGAATGTGGAACGGAGAGTAAGATGAGCGAAAAGAAGACATTTGTAACATTAGAGCAACTTAAGGAGATTGATAAGACATATCCTACACCTTATCATCTTTATGATGAGAAGGGAATAAGAGATAATGCAAAGAGATTAAAAGAAGCATTTGCATGGAATAAAGGTTATAGAGAGTATTTCGCGGTAAAAGCTACCCCTAATCCATACATATTAAATATATTAAAGGAGTACGGCTGTGGAGTTGATTGTGCATCTGAGACAGAGCTTATGATGGCGTATGCACTTGATTATAAGCCGGGTGAGATTATGTTCTCATCTAATGATACACCAGCAGAAGAATATGCTTATGCCAATGAGATTGGTGCAACAATTAATCTTGATGATATTACACACATTGAATTCTTAGATAAAATACTTGATGGAAAGTTCCCGGAAACTATGAGTTGTAGATATAACCCTGGCGGATATTTCCAGCTTGGAACATCAATTATGGACAATCCGGGTGATGCCAAGTATGGTATGACACACGATCAGATTATTGAAGCCTTTAAGATATTAAAGAGCAAGGGGGTTAAGCATTTTGGTATACATTC
>ERZ779866.3266-NODE-3266-length-13354-cov-6.654410_pt1 | contig 13354 bp, 14 predicted proteins | sample MGYA00511248_ERZ779866 | MGnify/ENA primary metagenome ERZ779866 (study PRJEB29588, sample SAMEA2155758) | human gut metagenome | biome: human gut; feature: human-associated habitat; material: faeces | place: Denmark | collected 2008/2010 ... | reverse complement strand
GGCTGCTGAACGTGGCTATGACCCGGGCCGAGCACAAGCTGTTCCTCTTCACTGCTGTCAACGGCCGGGGGGACAGCCTGAACACCCTGGCCCTCCAGGCCCAGTGCCCGCCCCCTCCTCAGCTCATGGCACAGGCCCGGTCTATGGTCCCTTGGGTGCTGATCCCCGCCCTGTGCAGGCCAGACAGCGCCCCGCTGTGGGAAAATCTGGACTGCGACCGGCCTGCCCCGCCGGCGGAGCTGGGACCCCGGTGGGACATGCGTCTGGTGCCGGGAGAGGATTACGAGACACCTCTGGCCCGTTTCGTCCCCCTGGCGGGGGAAAACGGGGAGGACGCCCCGGAGCCAGGTCCGGGGGCGGAGAAGCTGGCCGCCCGGTTCGGTTGGACCTATCCCCACCAGGCCAGCGTGGACATGCCTTCCAAGCTCACCGCCACCCAGCTCAAGGGCAGGGAGAAGGACACAGAGGTGTCTGAAGAGGCGGAGGCGCTGTCCCCCCAGCGGACGGTGCGCACCCTCCGGCGGCCTATCTTTGAGAAAGAACGCCCTCTCACCCCCACCGAGCGGGGCACCGCCCTCCACTTGGCCATGCAGTACCTGGACTACGCCAGGACGGACACGGAAGAGGACATCCGGGAGGAGGTGGCCCGGCTGGTCAGCGGCCAGTTCATCACTCCTGCCCAGGGGGCGGCGGTGGACACGGCGGCCATCCGGGCGCTGTTCGCCTCCCCGTTGGGGCGCAAGCTGCGCACCGCCCCCCAGGTGGAGCGGGAGTTCAAGTTTTCCATGTTGGTGGATGCCGCCGACTATGACCCGGCGGGAGAGCCAGGGGAGAAGGTACTGCTCCAGGGCGTGGTGGACTGCTGGTTCCGGGAGGAGGACGGCACCGTCACGGTGGTGGATTTCAAGACTGACTGGGTGACGGACGAGACAGTGACGGCCCGGGCGGCGGAATACCGCCCCCAGCTGGAGGCCTATACCCGGGCCTTGGGCGAAGGAATGGGGGCGGCGGTAGGCCGCCGGACGCTCTGGTTCTTCGCAGTGGGACGGGAAATTTCCTGGTGAAAAATCAAAAAAGCTCTTGCATTTTCCCCTTTCCCGTGGTAAGATACATTTTGCGTTTACAAGGGGACTTTGCGCCCCTATGACTGATTTCCGACAGAAAGAGGTGAATTCCATGAAGGAAGGCATCCATCCCAACTATCAGCAGACCACGATCACCTGCGCCTGCGGCAATGTGATTGAGACTGGCTCGACCAAGAAGGACATCAAGGTGGAAGTCTGCTCCAAGTGTCACCCCTTCTACACCGGCAAGCAGAAGATGGTGGACACCGGCGGACGTGTCAGCCGCTTCAACAAGAAGTTCGGTCTGGAGTAAAACCGGTCTTTTTCAGGGCCCCGGCGCAGGTTTCCGCGCCGGGGCCCTGTGCGTTTCCGGAGAAAAACGGCAGATGGGAGGGGAAATCATGGGACACCGGGTTGTACTGGAGACTGAACGGCTTATTCTGCGCCCGCTCACCCTGGCCGACGCCCCGGCGGTGTTCGTTTGGGGCGGGGATCCGGAAGTGAACCGCTATATGGCCTATCCGCTGGAACGCAGTATGGCCGATGCAGAGGCGTGGCTTCGGGAAGTGGAGCGGGCTGACGGACGCAATGACCTTGATTTCGGTTTCGTCCGGAAGGAGGACGGCCTGCTCATCGGCTCCGGCGGGGTGTACCGAAAAAAGGGAACGTGGTGGAGGCGCAGTTGGTGGACCTTGGGCTATAACCTGCGCCGGGACTGCTGGGGCCGGGGCTACGCCGCCGAGGCCGCCCGGGCCATGGTGGACTTCGCCCACCGGAAACGGGGGGCGCGGATCTTCCTGGCTGACCACGCCGTAGACAACCCCGCCTCCGGCCGGGTGCTGGAGAAGTGCGGCCTGGTCTTTGACCACGACGGGCAGTATTCCAAGCTGGACGGCAGCGCCACCTTTCCCTCAAAGAGCTACCGGCTGGAGCTGTAGCCTTTCGCCGGGGTGTCTCTGAAAGCGAGGGCGGGTGCGCCCCCGACCGGAGAAACGCATATACTAAAAGCAGAACGGATATGGAGGTATCGCCATGTTTTTGAAGATTGATCCCAAAGCCCTGAATTTCAACGTATTTTCCGCTATTGGCGACCAGTGGATGCTCATTACTGCCGGGACAAAGGAGCGGTGCAACACCATGACCGCCTCCTGGGGCGGGCTGGGCGTCCTGTGGGGCGCGCCCATGGCCACCGTCTATATCCGGCCCCAGCGGTATACCAAGCAGTTCGTGGACGAGAACGAGTCCTTCACCCTGTCCTTTTTCCCGGAGGAGTACCGCAAGCAGCTGTCCCTGTGCGGCACCAAGAGCGGCCGGGACATGGACAAGGTGAAGGAGTGCGGTTTCACCGTGGCCGAGGGTGCGGGGGGCGCGCCCTACTTCGAGCAGGCGGAGCTGGTGCTCGTGTGCCGCAAGCGGATGGTCCAGAGGATGGAAGAGAACCTCATCCCCCCGGACGTGCGGGAGAAGTGGTACGAGGGAGATTACCACACCATGTACTGGGGGGAGATCGTGGAGGCGCTGGTCAAGGCGTGATGGGGGGATTTGCCCCCAAAGCCTCCTTTCAGTTCGCCGGGTCTCGTCCCGGCAGACGAGGTACTTTCTCTTGCACCAGAGAAAGTACCCAAAGAGGGTGTCCAGGGGAAGGACCCCCTGGATACCCCCCGCTCAGTTGGGGTGCCAGCACGGCTTTCCGGCGTCCTGGACAGGACGGTGCGCTGCTCCCTTCGGCGGCCCCTGGCCTTGCGCAGACTTGCTTTGGAAGCTTTCCGTACCCAGGCAGCCGCCTGGAGGGGAAATAGAATGGGCTTTTCTGTTCTATCGAAGGGCATTTGCCTGAAAAACTGCGAACCGTGCCGGAATTTGAACCCGGTAGCCGCATGTTTCCCAGCCTTATACCCCCATGGGGCGCTTGGGCTGGCATGGCCCTGGGGGATGGTGCGTCCGACGGGTGGCATGAAAGGATGAATGTGGTGTCGAGCAGAGAAGATTTGGCGCGGTTCGCCGCCCTGGATATCGACTTTGAGGCCATCGGCCTGATGGAGCCCGGCGTGCCCCAGGAGCCCTATTTCTGCGACCCGGTGGGGGGAGAGCCGGTGGGCCGCGTCGGCTGTGACGGGGTCCACTTCATCCTCCTGCCGGGGGACGAGCGGGTGTTCTGCGTGGACCCCGCCATGGGAGAGCCGGGAAGCTACGTGCTGCCGGTGGCGGAGGACTTCCGGCAGTTCCTGTCCTTTGTCCTCTACTGCGGGGACGCAAATCCCATCTCCCAGATCTGGTGGATGGACGAGGGGCGGTTCCGGGTCTTCCTGAAGGAGGAGGCGGAGCGGTCCTGGGAGGGAATGGAGGATTTCCTGGAGCGAAAGAAAGCCGCTCTGGCGGCCATCGCCGCCGCCTTCGACATTGAGCCCGCCGACCCCTGCGGGAAGGTCAAGGCCCTCCAGGCTGGCTTCGACCCGGACTGCCTGCGTTTTTCCGAGGATTATTATGACATTTTGGGGCTGGAGCCGCCCGGCCGGTAGGCTGCGCGGTTACCTTTCCACCCAGGCGCCCCATGGGGGTGTACCGTCTGGCAAGTATGGCTGCACAAGGCCATAGGCCGCCGAGGGAACCGGTGCACCGTCGTGTTCAGGCCGCCGGTAATCCGTGCTGGCACTCTTACTCTGCGGGGGGGTATCCAGGGGGTACTCCCCCTGGACACGCTCTTTGGGTACTTTCTCTGGTGTAAGAGAAAGTACCTCGCCCGCCGGTGCGAGAACCGGCAATCAAGAAAGGAGCGATGCCCATGCTGCCCCAAGACCCCATCCTCCTGCTCAGCGTGGTGAACACCAGGCTGCGGGATGAGTATGAGAATTTAGACGAGCTGTGCGCCAGCCTGGGCGCGAACCGGGCGGAACTGGAGGACGAGCTGGCCGCCATTGGATATACGTACGACCCGGAACATAATCAGTTCCGCTGAACGCGGACAGGAGAGGAGACTGCCGGATGAACAAGGTAAAAATCACAGTGCTCAAGACCACTCTGGACGAGGAGCTGGCCAAGGAGTATGGGGCGGAGGGCCTCACCGCCTGCCCCATGATGCGGGAGGGCCAGGTGTTCTACGCCGACTACGCCAAGCCGGAGGGCTTGTGCGACGAGGCGTGGAAGGCCATCTACCAGTACGCCTTCGCCCTGGCCCACGGGGCGGGGAACGACGTGTTCTACTACGGGGACTGGATCCGCAAGCCCGGGGTGGCCATCTGCTCCTGCAACGATGGCCTGCGGCCGGTGATCTTCAAGCTGGAGGTCACCGACGAGACCTCGGTGATCGACTACACCCCGGTGCGCTGAGAGGAGGAGACAGCATGAAGGTGGAATTTTCCCAGCTGGAGGAGACGGTGATCCCCAACTTCATGAGGGGCGAGGGATCTGTCCGGGCCAAGATGCGGGTGGACGGAAACGGCAAGATCATGCGCGGTGTGCTGGAGCCCGGCTCGTCCATCGGCCTGCACACCCACGAGACCAGCAGCGAGATCGTCTACATCCTGTCCGGCACGGGGAAGGCCCTGTATGACGACGGGGTGGATCTGCTGGCTCCCGGCGACTGCCACTATTGCCCCAAGGGTCACAGCCACAGCCTCATCAACGACGGGGACCAGCCGCTGGAGTTCTTCGCGGTGGTGCCCAACCAATAAACCCAGATACGAGGAGGGAAAAACATGTCAGACTGCCTGTTTTGCAAGATCGTGGCCGGGGAGATCCCCAGCAACAAGGTGTACGAGGACGACACGGTGTATGCCTTCTATGACATCGATCCCCAGGCGCCCACCCACTTCCTGGTGATCCCCAAGACCCATATCGGGTCCTGCGGGGACATCACCCCGGAGAACGCCACGGTGGTGGCCCACTGCTTCGCGGTGATCTCCAAGGTGACGAAGGGCCTGGGCATCACCGACTTCCGGGTGGTGTCCAACTGCGGCCCCCAAGCCGGACAATCCGTGCCGCACCTGCACTTCCATGTCCTTGCCGGAAGGGACATGACCTGGCCGCCGGGCTAAGGTTCGGCGAAAGCGGCGAATAGACGGGAACAGGTCCCCGGCGCGGGTGCGCCGGGGACTTTGCAAATTTAGCTTGACAGTATTTAGCTAAATAGCTATAATAGAAAATGATGAAGGGAGGCGGACGCAGTGAAGGACGACTTTTTCCAGGCCCTGTCCCACCCCTGCCGGAGGGAGATCATCCGGCTGCTGAAGTGGAAGAACCTCACCGCCGGGGAGATTGCCGGGCACTTTCCCATCGCCCAGCCCACGGTGTCCCGGCACTTAGAGGTGCTGAAGAACGCGGGCATCATCACCAGTCAGCGCCGGGGCAACCAGATCGTCTACTCCCTGGACCTGTCCATGGTGCAGGAGATGATGGTGGAGATCATGGCCCTGCTGGGCCGGGGAGAGGAGGGGGCGGCCTGTGACGCTGAGGGGTAAGCGCTGGGTGCTGTTTGGGGGCAGTCTGGTTTTCCTGACTGCCAGCCTCCTCCTGCCGGGGGAGATGGGCAAGCTGGCGGTGCTCCTGCTGGGGGCGGCGGCCCTGCTGGTGCTTCTCTACCGGAATATGGGGGAGCTGACCGGGGTGGAGGAGGGCAATCCCAAGCTGGGGCTGCTCCAGCAGACGGTGCTCTTCACCTTCGGATTTCTCGCCCTGGCGGTAGGGGCGGTGTGGCTGGTCGCCACGGGCCGGGTGAGCGAGCGGCAGGAGGAGCTGCTGGCGGCGGGGCTGTTGTGCGTGTTTATGGTGTATTTGGGCAATATTGCACCCCGGCTGCCCTTCAACCGCTATGTGGGTTTCCGCCTGCCCTGGACAGTGACCGACGAGGATACCTGGATCGTGTGCCACCGGCTCATCAGCTACCTGACCCTGCCTGCGCTGGTGCTCTACGTGGCGGGGGTGCTGGCCCTGCCGGGAAGGGTCGTTCAGGTGACCATTGTGGCGATGCTGGTGTGGGCGGGGATTCCCGCGGCCTTGTCCGGCCTGTTCTTCTACCGAAAATTTCATCCCAAGACATGAGAATGCCGCCCGGAACATCCGGGCGGCATTCCTGCGAGTGGGCGGTCAGCCCACCGGCTGCTTCTGGCTTTTCTGGTACTGCTCCCAGGTGTGGAAGGTGTTGTCCCGGGGGGTGTCCCGGAGGATGACCCGGGGAGCCGCCAGCACCACGGTGGCGTTGGCGGGCACGTCGAAGGTGACGGCGCAGTTGGCGCCGATGCGGGCGTTGTCCCCGATGGTGACGCCGCCGATGATCTTGGCCCCGGCGCCGATGTACACGTTGCTGCCGATCACCGGCGCACCCTGGCCCCGGCTGTCTGCCAGGGTGTTGGAGCCGATGGTCACTTGGTGAAAGATGGTGCAGCCCGGACCAACCTTTGCCCCGTAGGAGATGAAGATGCCCGCCAGCCCGTGGGGGGTGGCGAAGGGGGAAATGGTGTCCAGGCAGGGGATGAGGGCGTTGTGCCGGTCGGCGATCCTCTGGTTGGCGTGGACGTACAGGGGGGTGAACCACCGCCGCCAGCCCTTAGGGTGGACGATGTATTCCCGGTTGCGCCAGAATTTGGCCACCGGGTCGGGGAAGAGCCGGCGCTTGAGCTTTCTCAGCAGGTTCCACATGGGATGAATCGCCTCCGTCGCGGGGAATTCTCTTTCCCCTTATCATAATGCGTACGGAACAAAGCCGCAAGCCTTGAAAGCCAGGGCTTTCAAGGCCAAATGGCTTTGTTCAAATGCAAGGTTTTCCAGCGATTTTGCGCAAAAGCCTTGTGCTATCAGATATTATCATAGCGGATTGGGATGGGATAGTCAATGAAAATGGGAGAGGGAGAAGGACTTAAAGGATTTTTAATCGTTTTCCCCATTGCAACTTAAGGGATCCCTTGGTAGGATAGAGGGGAACGATGAAAAGGGGAGGACCGCCATGAACACCATTCTGATCTGTGACGACGACCGGGACATCGTCTCGGCCCTGAAGATCTACCTGACCAGCGAGGGCTACCAGACGGTGGAGGCCTACAACGGGGAGGAGGCCCTGGCGGCGGTGCAGCAGGGGAACATCGACCTGATCCTCATGGACGTGATGATGCCCAAGTTGGACGGTATCCGGGCTACCGCCAAGCTCCGGGAGGAGGGGAACATCCCCATCATCCTGCTCACTGCCAAGAGCGAGGACTCGGACAAGGTGCTGGGGCTGAACATCGGGGCGGATGACTACATCACCAAGCCCTTCAACCCCATCGAGGTGCTGGCCCGGGTGAAGAGCCAGCTGCGCCGGTACACCAGCCTGGGGGGCAAGAGCCAGGCCGATCAGGAGGGGGTGCTGCGCAACGGCGCGCTGGTGATGGACGACGGGGCCAAGACGGTGACGGTGGACGGGGAGAACGTGAGCCTCACCCCCATTGAGTACAACATCCTGCGCCTGCTTCTGAAGAATCCCGGCCGGGTGTACTCCACCGCCCAGATCTATGAACAGGTGTGGAACGACCCGGCCCTGGGCTCGGAGAACACAGTGGCGGTGCACATCCGGCACCTGCGGGAGAAGATCGAGATCGACCCGGCCAATCCCCGCTACCTGAAGGTGGTGTGGGGATTGGGCTATAAGATGGAGAAGATGTGATGTGAAGATGAAGCTGCGGGAAAATCCCGCGGTGAAGGCCCTTGCCTTCACCGCGGCTTTCGCCGCCACCGCGATCCTGGGCTGGTACCAGTTGGCTAACTACGACGCGCTGTGGGACCCGGATTACAACGAGGGGGATGGCTACACCATCTACTATCTGGAACGTCGGGATGAGCAGGACATTGTGGGGCTTCTGAACCTGTATGAGCTGCGGGATGCGGGGACCGACCTGTCTGTCTACCAGGAGCAGGAGATCGTCCGTCTGGAAGACGAGCTGTCTGCCCAGAGCACCAATCTGCGCTGGCAGCTGCTCGCCCCGGATAAGACGGTGCTCCACGGGAATACTCAGGAAAGTCTGCCCGCCCGGGCCTTGGGGCTGTACTGGACCTACTATGAGCCGCTGGACCTGGGCGCCTACGCCTATCCGGTGGAGGATGATGCCTGGGCCCGCCTGGCCGCCAGCGCGGTCAACGTGGACGATGCCACCAACGCGGTGTACACCGACGACTGGCAGCGGCTTCTGGAGCTGTACCTTGGCTTCTACGAGGGGGACGAGGTGGCCGCGGAGGAGGCCAGAGACATGGGCTATGACCTGACCCAACTGGACGAGGACACGGTGTTCCTGGCCGCCGACGGCACCTCCCAGCTGCTCCTGGTGGAGGGAGAGGACGGGATGTACCTCTATGCCCCCTGCCTGCGCTGGACGATGGAGCCCAACGAGTTCGGCTATCAGTATGATGCGGGCCAGGGGGATTGGGCCCGCACGGAGGGCACCGCCCAGTCCCAGGAGCTGTTCCTCTGGCTGGACGGCAGCTTTCCCGTGGACGACCAGTACCGGGAGGCGTTCCAGAGCCTGAACCAGTGGCGGGGGGACCGGGGGCTGCTGCTGGGGGGCACCATCGTGTGCGGGGTGCTGGGACTTCTGCTCACGGCCTACCTGTGTGCGGCCTGCGGCCACCGCCGGGACCGGGAGGGAATCCACCTGAACTGGTTCCACCGGCTGCCGGGGGACCTGCTGCTGTTTCTGCTGTTCTGCGGCGTGGCCATCGCGGTCAGCCTGGCCTGGGAGATCACCGTGTACTACGCCTATACCGATCTGTCCATGGCGGGGCAGCTGGTGCTCATGGGCCTGCTGGCGGCGGCCTGCGCCGCGCTGTGCCTGGGCGGCCTGCTGACGGTGGTGGTCCGGTGCAAGGCCCACACCCTATGGCGCAACACCCTGATCTGGCGGCTGTGCCGGTGGTTGTGGGGGCTGTGCCAGGCGGCAGCGGAGGCCTTTCCTCTGACCTGGAAGGTGGTGATTGTGGGGGTGGGATATTTGCTGTTTACCATTTTTACCTTTAACTATTATGGGGGGGCCTGGCTGCTGGGCACCGCTGCGTGCGTTGCGCTGCTGTGCCTGTGGGCTTTCCAGTGGAAGAAGATCCGCATCGGGGCCCAGGAGATCATCGGGGGCAACCCGGAGTACCACATCGACACCAGCTATATGCTCCCCGACCTGAAGCACCATGCCGATGAGCTGAACAACCTGGGCCAGGCCATCTCCGCGGCGGTGGAGGACCGGATGCGGTCGGAGCACTTCAAGGCGGAGCTCATCACCAATGTGTCCCACGACCTGAAGACCCCCCTGACGTCCATCATCAACTATGTGGACCTGCTGAAGAAGGAGCAGATCGGCAACCCCAAGGCGGCGGAGTATATCGAGGTGCTGGACCGGAAGAGCCAGCGGCTGAAGAAGCTCACCGAGGACCTGGTGGAGGCGTCCAAGGCGTCCACCGGAAACCTCACGGTGACCCTGGAGCGGCTGGATCTGGGCCAGCTGCTGGACCAGGCGGTGGCGGAGTACCTGGACCGGCTGGAGGCCAAGGGGCTGACGGTGGTCAGCGCCCTGCCGGAGCGGCCGGTGTGGGTGATGGCAGACGGGCGGCACCTGTGGCGGGTGATGGACAACCTGCTGGGCAACTGCGCCAAGTACGCCCTGGAGGGCACCAGAATCTATCTGGGTATCCAGGAATACAGCGATACCGCCTCCTTCTCCATCAAGAACATCTCCCGGGATGAGTTGAACATGCCCCCGGAGCGGCTGATGGAGCGGTTCGTCCGGGGGGACGAGTCCCGCACCGAGGAGGGCAGCGGATTGGGGCTGTCCATCGCCCAGTCCTTGACGGAGCTGCAGCACGGGCGCTTCCAGCTGAGCATTGACGGGGACCTGTTCAAGGCCACCGTCACCCTGCCCAGGGCGGCGGCGCCGGAGGGGCCTGTGCCGGGGTTTGTCCCGGCGGAGGGGTGACGAGTTCAGGTTTCGGCCTGAAGGCCGAGTTCCTTTCGGCGCCGCCCGAAAGGAACCAAAGGGCGGCTTAGGGGTGCAAATCGGCGGGCGAAGGGCGCGCCCTTATGATTTGTCCCCCTAAGAACCCCTGGAAAGCTTGCGGGGGCGTCAGTTGGGGTGCAAACTTCTCTTTCAGGCGTACCGTTTTGACAGCTGGGAGATTCCCCCGGCGGCCTATGGCCTTGTGCAGCCAGACTTGCCAGACGGTACGCCCCCATGGGGCGCCTGTATTGGAAAAGCCCTGAAATCAGGCCCGCCGAACGAGGGGCAAGCCTCCAACTCAGCGCCGCATCAGGCGCCCTGATGGGTGCGAAAGATTGCCGAAAGCCAGTCGGTACCAGGGCGGAGCCCGTCAGAGGAATCTGCGTACCGTTGTGTCCCGGACGCCGGAAATAGAGGGACGCACCCCGACTGAGAAGGGGGGATACCCAAGGGGGTATGCCCCCCCTTCGGGCGATTCTTTGGTTCCTTTCTCATCGGGGAGAAAGGAACCCCAGCGGAGCGTCCCAGGGGTTTGGGGGTGGAACCCCCAAGCGCTCTCTGCCTACTTTCCTGTGGGGGGAAGTAGGTCGCCTTCGGGCGAAACCGAAAAAGCCACCCTTTTTAATAGGAAAGAAGAAACGCGAAGGCCGCCAGGATCTGGCGGCCTTCGCGTTTAGAAGGGGACATGATCCTCCTCCCCATCCTCTTTCCTCGGGGAGGGGGCTAGAGCAGCGGAGGTGAGGGCCTTGTCACCATACTTGCCCCGGATGGAATCCATGGCCTTCTCCAGCCGCTCAACCTTGTCCCGGCGGCGGGGGGCTTGGGTGTCGAACAGGCCAAGCTGCTCGGCAGCCTCTTCCTCGGGAACCAGGTTGTGGGCGGTGACGGTGAGGGCTCGGATGGGCCCCCGATCCCGCCAGCACCGCTCCACAATGTCCACTGCCGTTCGGGTCAGTTCCCGGGCGGTATACACCGGGGCATCCAGGGGGCGCTGGCGGCAGATATCCTTGAAATTGGGATCGCGGATGGTTACCTGCACCGTGGTCGCCTTCAGATGGTGCCGGCGCAGGCGGGCCGCCACCTCGTCGCACAGCATGGCCAACCCCCGGTGTACCTCCTCGCGGGTGGTGAGGTTGCGGGGAAAGGTCAAGCCGTTGCCCACCGACTTGGGGGGCGTGTACTGTCCTGCCGGGGACACGGGGCTGTTCTCCAGGCCGTTGGCGTAGTTCCAAAGCTGGCCCCCCATCTTGCCCAGCAGGGCTACCAGAGCATCCCGGTCGAAGGCGGCCAGCTGGCCGATGGTGGCCACCCCATGCTGGGTCAGCACTCGCCCGGCGGCCCGCCCCACGAAGAGCAGGTCGGTAACGGGCAGGGGCCAGACAATCTGCCGGAAGTTGTCCACGGTGATCAGGGTGGTGGCATCCGGCTTCTTGTAGTCGCTGCCTAGCTTAGCGAAGATCTTGTTGAAGGACACCCCCACGGAGATGGTCAGCCCCAGCTCGGTCCGCACTGCGGCCCGGATCCGGTCGGCCAGGGCCACCGGGTCGCCGTCGAAGAGGTGGAGGGTGCCGGTGACGTCCAGCCAGCTCTCGTCGATGCCGAAGGGCTCCACCAGGTCGGTAAACCGCTCGTAGACGGCGTTGACCTTTTTGGAGTAGGCCCGGTACAGGTCATGGTGGGCGGGGAGGAGCACCAGCTCGGGACACTTCTTCCGGGCCTGCCAGATGGTCTCGGCGGTCTTCACCCCGAAGGCCTTGGCGGGCTCGTTCTTGGCCAGGATGATGCCATGGCGGCTGTCCGGATCGCCGCACACCGCCACCGGCTGGTGGCGCAGCTCTGGGTGGGAGAGCAGCTCCACCGAGGCGTAAAAGCCGTTGCAGTCACAGTGAAGGATCACCCGGTCCATGGCCCCTTCCCCCCTTTGCCCTTAGTATACCCCATGGGGAAGGAAAAGTCAAACGGGCGTTCGATGTTTGCCGGAGGTTTCACCTCCAACCCCCGTTTCGTTTCGCCGGAGGGCGAGGTACTTTCTCTTGCACCAGGGAAAGTACCCAAAGAGCATTTTGCCGCCTGCGGCGGCGGGGGCGACACTCCGCTGGGGTGACTTTCTCTCCCGCAAGAGAAAGTCACCAAAGAGTGCGCATAGGGGGAGAACCCCCTATGTACCCCCGGCTCAGTTGGGGTGCGACCTTCTGTTCCCGGCGGCAAGGAACGACAGCGTGGGCAGTTTCCTTGACGGGCTCTGCCCTGGTACCCTGCGGTTTTCGGCAGGCTACAGCACCCAATGGGACGCCTGGTTGGGCGATGGGCGGGGGATTGCCGCTCCCAGGGCTATACAGGACCAGGCGCTTATCGTGGGCCAGTGGTTACTTCTACCTTAGCACAGACCAGCGGCAGCGGAATGTGGGGGCAGGGAGTGTGCGGCTTACCCCGCGCCGGAAGGAGAGGGACGCACCCCGACTGAGAAGGGGGGATACCCAAGGGGGGGTACGCCCCCCTTGGGAGATTCTTTGGTTACTTTCTCATCGGGGAGAAAGTCACCCCAGCGGAGCGTCGTCCCCGCCGCCGCAGGCGGCAAAAATCTCCCCTCCCGGAGGACCCGGGAGGGGGCGGACGCTCAGCCCAGGAACTGCACCTTGGCCGCGCACACGAAGTAGATGCGCTGGTCGCTGTCGTTGGCCAGCACCAGCACGTTGCCCAGGGTGCCCAACAGGGTGACCCCCTGGAGGATGAGCTGGCCTGCGGCCAGGGTGACCTTCCGGCTCAGGTTGTTGTCGGACAGCAGGGAGAGGATGCCGGCGGTGCAGCAGCAGTCGTCGCAGTTGCACTTGCAGGAGCACTCCCCACACCGGCTGTTGCAGGGGCTGAGCCGTTGGCTGAGCAGCTGCTTCAGGCAGCGGTAGTTCCGGGTGGTGGCCTCGGGGGCGGTGATGTCACCCTCGGCGGTGCCCGGGGCCACCTGGAGGGCGATGCCAGCCAGCTCGCACAGGGAGACCTGGGTGGCGGTCACCCCGGTGGAGGTAGTGGGAGGATAGTACAGGGCGGCGGAGATGTCCAGCAGGTCGCAGTTGCAGCTGGACAGCCGCAGGAAGCTGCCGCTCAGGGTGGAGAGGTTGTCGGCGGGGGTAGTCTCCGGGGCGGCGGTGGTGAGGGGGGCGCCGGCGGTATAGGTAGCGGTGATGAAGGCCGCCCCATCAAAGTCCACCAGGGAGGCGATCTGGCTGTCGCACAGCAGCTGGAGGGCGGCCCGGTAGCTGGCCTTACAGCAGCAGCCCTCGTCCAGCTGGGGAACTTCCGGCTTGGGGCAGGCGGGCCGGCACCAGCAGATCATGGGGGCGCCGGGCG
>ERZ779866.3259-NODE-3259-length-13384-cov-10.000975_pt1 | contig 13384 bp, 12 predicted proteins | sample MGYA00511248_ERZ779866 | MGnify/ENA primary metagenome ERZ779866 (study PRJEB29588, sample SAMEA2155758) | human gut metagenome | biome: human gut; feature: human-associated habitat; material: faeces | place: Denmark | collected 2008/2010 ... | reverse complement strand
CCCTCACCGGCGGCTCCCTGTCCGGGCGGCTGTCCATGGCCGCCTTTATGCTGGGCTGGGCGGGGCTGTCGGTGCACTGCCAGGTGCTCTCCTTCCTGCTGGACAGCGGGCTGTCGGTACGAACCTATCTGGCAGGGAAGCTGTGCCACGGGCTGTTGGCCGCCGGCCTGACCTGGCTGGCCACCCGGCTCTTTCCCATCTCTCAGTCCGTCTCCCATTACCTTCTGGAGCAGACGGAGTCCATCGCCGCCCTGGACTTCTCCACCGCTCTGGCCATCTCCACCTGCGCCGCCTTTGGCTGCTGGCTGGCCTTCACCGCCCTGTGCGCCGCCCTGGCAGGAAAAAGGTGTGGAAAACGGCCGGGAAATCGTGTATACTGAGAGGGCAGACCCCACAGAGAGAAGGAATGACCATGCTCTTTGAGAAGGATATGGAACCCCGGTGCGCCTACTGCCAGCGGGGCACCCCCCTGGACGGGGAGACGGTGATGTGCCCCAAGCGGGGGGTGGTGTCCGCCGCCGGCTCCTGCCGCCGCTTCCGGTACGACCCCCTCAAGCGGGTCCCCCCCAAGCCCCTGTCGGTGGATTTCTCCCACCTGAAGGAGGAGGACTTCGTCCTATAAGCCTCAAAATGTGGAAACCGCCCGCGCTCGAGTTCAGCGCAGGCGGTTTCATTTTCTTTCGGTTCAGGTCCTGTACTTGTCCACGATGTCCGCCATCTCCTGCCAGTGGGCCTCCATGTCCGCCACCAGCTTGAACTGGGTACGGCAGCGGTCCCGGTTCTGCCCCGGCCGCTGGGTGTGGAAGTAGTGGTCCCCCTCCAGGTAGTCGGTGAGGAAGCGGATGCCGCATTCCAGCGTCATCAGCTTGGCCCCCCAGGGCAGGTAGTCCAGCTCCGCCGGGGTGAGGGCGCCGCCGGTGCCCTCCAGGAAGGCCTGGGTGTACACCTCAAAGAGGGGCAGGTCGAAGTTGACCTTGGACAGGTCGGGCTCGTCCTCGGCGCTGTGGTTGGCGCCAAAACGGATGGAGTCGCCGAAGTCGTTGATGGACAGGCCGGGCATGACGGTGTCCAGGTCGATGACGCACACGCCCTGGCCGCTCTTCCGGTCCATGAGCACGTTGTTCAGCTTGGTGTCATTGTGGGTCACCCGCAGGGGCAGCTTGCCCTCCCGCAGGGCGGACAGGGCCACCGAGCAGTCCCCCTCCCGGGCCATCACAAAGTCCACCTCAGGCCCCACCTCCTTCACCCGGCCCATGGGGTCGGCGGCCACGGCAGCCTTCAGCAGGGCCAAGCGGTTCTCCGTGTCGTGGAAGCGGGGGATGGTCTCGTACAGGGTGTCGGCGGGGTAGGCCTTGAGCATCCGCTGGAACCGGCCGAAGGCCCGCCCCGAGGCGGCGAACAGCTCGGGAGTCTCGGCGGACTGGAGGCTGAGGGTGCCCTCCACGAAGGGGTACACCCGCCAGGCGCCACCCTCGCTGTCGGTGTAGAAGCTCTTGCCCCCTCGCGTGGGCCAGACGGAGAGGGTCTCTCGCTCCGGGTCTCCTCCGGTCCGGGCGATCTCCCGGGTGAGGTAGGAGGTCACCCCCACAATGTTGGCCATCACCTGATCTGGGTGGTGGAAGGCGGCGGAGCTGATGCGCTGGAGGATGAACCGCCGGCAGGGGTCTTCCCCCGGCTGGGTGTGGACGCAGAAGGTGTCGTTGATGTGGCCGGAGCCATACCGCACGGCCCCCACTACCTGGCCCTGAAAGTCAAAGGCGGCCAACGCCTCCTGGAGTTGCAGTTCCGCTTGTCCCATGGCTCACACCTCCCACAGCTCGTCCGGGTAGAGCCCCCGGGCGGTCATGTCCGCAATGGCGGCCACCACCACCGGCTTGTCCTCCCGGTAGGTGACGCCATACCATTTATCGGCGCTGCGCAGCACCTTTACCTTGGCCTTTCCCTCATTTAGCAGCTGGGTGACCACGGTGGGCAGGAAGAACTCCCCCTTCAGGGGATTTTCCGCCAGGGTCTTGTCCAGGAAGGCGGGGAAACGGGTCTGGGCCTCATCCAGGAAGGAGCGGGTGAACCCCCACAGGTTCATGGACACGATGGTGTCCCCGCTCAGGGGTGCCCAGGTGGCCCCCCCGTCCTCGGTGAAGCGGGCGTTGTCCCCGTCCTTCTCGATCTGGGTGCGCTCGGTGACCTTCAGCAGATACCCCTGGTCGTCCTCCTCGCACACCCCCCGGGCCACGCTGCCGTGCTCGGTGACGGTGTTACCCAGGCGGTAGCCCACCATGGCGAACTGGTAGCACCCCGGCTGATCCGGGTGGGTGGAGAGGTAGTCGTAGATCCTTCGGAACCCCTCGGGGCCGTAGTAGTCGTCGGCGTTGACCACAGCGAAGGGCCCGTCTACGATATCCCGAGCAGCCAGCACCGCGTGGCAGGTGCCCCAGGGCTTGGCCCGGTCCGCTGGCACGGTATACCCTGCCGGGATGTCGTCCAGCTGCTGGTAGGCGTACTTCACGTCGATGACCCTACTAAGCCGGTCGCCGATGGCCGCCTTGAACTCCGCCTCGATCTCGTGCTTGATGACGAACACCACCGTCTCAAAACCAGCCCGGCGGGCGTCGTAGATGGAGTAGTCGATGATGAGCTGGCCGTGGTTTCCCACCGGGTCCAGTTGCTTCAGGCCCCCATACCGGCGGCCATAACCACCAAAACAGGCTTGTTCATAACCCATTCCCCTTCCAAAAATTTTTACATTTCCCCTTCGGGGTGCTCAGCTCCGGTATCCATCGGGATTGGCGGACTGCCACTTCCAGGAGGAGGCGCACATCTCCTCAATGCCATACTGGGCCACCCAGCCCAGCTCCTCCCGGGCCTTGGTGGGGTCAGCGTAGCACGCGGCAATGTCCCCCGGGCGGCGGGGGTCGATGACATAGGGCAGGGTCTTGCCGCAGGCCTTCTCATAGGCGTGGAGCACGTCCAGCACGCTGTACCCCTTGCCGGTGCCCAGGTTGCACACAAACAGGCCGCAGTTCTGCGCCAGCTTCTTCAGGGCGGCCACATGGCCCCGGGCCAGGTCCACCACGTGGATGTAGTCCCGCACCCCGGTGCCGTCGGGGGTGGGATAGTCGTCACCATAGACGTGGAGCTCCTTTAGCTTGCCCACCGCCACCTGGGCGATGTAGGGCACCAGGTTGTTGGGAATGCCCTTTGGGTCCTCCCCGATGAGGCCGGACTCGTGGGCGCCGATGGGGTTGAAGTAGCGCAGCAAGGCCACATTCATGGTGGGGTCGGCGGCGCAGTAGTCGGTGAGGATGCGCTCTAAGAACAGCTTGGTAGTGCCATAGGGGTTGGTGGTACCGCCGGTGGGGAAATCCTCCCGGATGGGCACGCTGGCCGGGTCGCCGTACACCGTGGCAGAGGAGGAGAACACGAAGTTCTTCACCCCGTGGCGGCGCATGGCGTTGAGCAGCACCAGGGAGTTGACCAGGTTGTTGGTGTAGTACTCCAGGGGCTTGGACACGCTCTCTCCCACCGCCTTCAGCCCGGCGAAGTGGATAACCGCGTCAATGTCAGGGTAGCGGACAAACAGGTCCTCCACCTGGGCGGGATCGCACAGCTCCGCTTTCACAAAGGGGATGGGCCGTCCCACGATCTTCTCCACTCGGCGCACCGCCTCCTCACTGGAGTTGACCAGGTTGTCCGCCACTACGATGTCGTACCCCGCCTGGATCAGCTCCACACAGGTATGGCTGCCGATATCGCCGCCGCTGACAAGAATGGACATAGCACGCGCTCCTTTCAAAATTCCGTGAGTTCCGGGCTGCCGCCCGGTCTTTCGCTCAGTGGTATTCTATCCGCTTTCCCGTGGAAAGGAAATAGACGAACCTACAAATTGTTTGCATAATCGTCCGGCTCATCTCCGGAAAACTCTAAAATTCTTCGAATGCTTTGTGCGTACTCGCTGGGAGACATGCCGGTAAACTGCCGGAAGCGCCGGGAGAAATAGTGGACAGACTGGAATCCCAGCCTGGCGGCGATCTGGGTGAAGTTCAGCCGACCCTCCCGGATCATCCGCCGGGCGGTCTGGATCTTCAGCTGGCTGAAGTACTCCATCACTCCGCCGCCGGTGTGCTCGTGGAACAGCTTTTGCAGTTGGCTTCGGCCGATGAGGTTGTCCCGGCAAATCTCCTCCAGAGTGAGGTTCTGGTCCACCCGCCCCTCCAGGTAGACCGTCACCCGGCCTAGGGCCCCCGCCCCATCACCTGCCCGGGCCTGGTGTGGCCAAGAGCCATCCCGGCGGCGAGTCAAGCGGATGAGTAGTTCCTCCAGGGCACTGACCGCCAAAGCTTCCGCCCCAAAGGCCGCGTCCGGCCTTCGGTCAAGTGTGGTTGTGGATGGATCGTTCAGTGGGGTGGAAAATGCCCGCCTGCTCTCTTCTACAACGCGGGCCAACAAGGTCCGCTCTGCCTCTCCCACCCTAGTGACAAACCCTCTGAAAAACTCCATGTGAGGGCTGTCGCACTGGAAGCTCACCACCACCAGGTCGGGGGCTACCCCTACAGCGGACAGAGCATGAAACTCCCCCGGAGCATGGAATATTAACTGTCCTTGGCGCAGGTCATGAACCGATTCTCCCGCGGTGACCCGCAGAACACCCCGGTCCACATACAACAGCTCCCAGAAGTCATGGGTCTCACCGGAGAAGGCATAGCTGCCGGTATACTCGAAGTAGTGTACCGTATACAGCTCCTGGATGGGCACTGGCCGCATCGGCCGGATGGAACGGTATTGAGGCATCCTCCTCATTCTCCTTTCCCGTCATGCTCTCCCTCGGTCTGCCGGTGCCGCTTACGGTATTCCATGGGGCTCATCCCCTCCACCCTCCGGAAACTCTGGGAAAAATAACTCAGAGAAGAGAAGCCCAGAATATGGGCGATCTGGGACAAGGTGCGGTCACTGCTGGTAAGCAGGAATTTGCTCTCCTGGATCCGGCGGGAGATCTGGTAGCTGATGGGAGAGGTATTGTACTCCTTCCGGAATGCGTGCACCAGGTAGTACTTGTTGATGTGGGCCAGTTTGGCTAGTTGATCCAAGGTCAGGTTCTCCTTGAAATGCTCCTCAATGTATCGGCGCACCAGGTCACACTCCCGGCTCCCCGCGTACTCTCCCGGAGCAGGGGCCAGGGCCAGCTCGCTGTGCCGCAGCAGGCGCAGCAGGATTACCTCCAGCAGGTGCTGGCAGGCCACCGGATAGCCCTCCTGTCCGTCCCGTACCTCCTGGAGCAGCAGCCGCAGGCAGCTGGCCAGCCCGTCCCAGCCGCTATGAAAGGAGGTGTGTACATATCCCTGATCCCCGGCCAGCATCTCCAGCCGATCCACTCCCAGCACAATATACTCCAGGGGGCTGCCAGACTGGCTCAACTCGCGGTGTGGGATCCCAGGGTTGATCACCACCAGGTCCCGCCCCGCCACTGGAAAAGTCTGGCCCATCAATTGGAAGCTGCCCTGGCCACTGATGATGAAAAACAGTTCCGCATGCCGGTGGGTGTGCATGGTGGAATTCCACTCCCGACTGTACTGGGTCCAGGTCACATTCAGAAGCCGCCCCTGAAACTGAGCCAGAGGATTTTCTCTCTCCTGATGAATATCGTAGTAATTACTGGTCAAAGCCTTCCCTCCTTCCCATCCCGGTGGGGCTTTCCCTCGGTCTGACACTATTTAATTATTATAATCGATCTGCCGTCGTTGTGCAACTTTGAAAAAAAAAGGCTGATTCCGCCGCGCTTTTTGTCTGTCCCGCGAGCAGTCCTTCCCGACAGAACCCGTCAAAAATATGCAGTTTATACAATTTCATTCCCATGCATTCCGTCATTTTACATCAAATAACACGAATAGAAGCAATATTCATAAAAAAGTTCGCAAGAAAGAGCTTGTTATCCTCTGGAAAATCCCTATACTTTTATTAGGAAGGGAATCAAAACCCGCAGGTTTTGAACATTCCTGCTTGCTCAACGAAATACAATAAAGGAGGTACCATGAATGAAAATGAAGAAGATTCTCAGCCTGCTCCTGGCCGGCGTGATGGTCTTGGGTCTGCTGGCCGGATGCGGCGGAGACACCACCACCAGCCAGGATCCCGGCACCGGTGAGAGCCAGGGCTCCGAGGAGAGCGGCGCTCCCGCCAGCGACGTTACCATCCAGGTGGCCGCTCTGCTGTCCGCCTACGAGGAGTCCTACCCCGGCATGTGGCAGGAGGTGTGCGACGCCTTCACCGCCCAGACCGGCATCAAGGTGGAGCTCACCGTGGACCGCAACATCGAGGACGTCATCGGCCCGTCCATGCAGGGCGGCGACTACCCCGACGTGGTGCACCTGGCCACTGGCCGTAAGGCTGGCCTCACCGAGCAGTTCATCAACGACCAGCTGCTCACCGACATCACCGACGTGCTGTCCATGACCATCCCCGGCGAGGATACCACCGTGGGCGACAAGATCATCGAGGGCTTCACCGACAGCTCCGCCACCAACCCCTACGGCGACGGCAAGACCTACCTGGCCCCCATGTTCTACTCCCCCTGCGGCCTGTTCTACAACGCCGGCCTGTTTGAGGAGAAGGGCTGGGAAGTGCCCACCACCTGGGATGAGATGTGGGAGCTGGGCGATGTGGCGCTGGAAGAGGGCATCTACCTCTTTACTTACCCCACCGCCGGCTACTTCGACGCCTTCCTGTACGCCCTGATGAACGTGGTGGGCGGCCCTGAGTTCTTCAACGCCGCCACCACCTATGAGGAGGGCATCTGGGACACCGCCGAGGCCGACGCCCTGTTCGAGATCCTGGACAAGCTGGCCGACTACACCAACCCCATCACCCCCGCCCAGGCCAATGACCAGGACTTCACCATGAACCAGCAGCTGGTTCTGGATAACGAGGCTCTGTTCATGCCCAACGGCACCTGGATCGTGGGCGAGATGGCCCAGGCTCCCCGGGCCGACGGCTTCGAGTGGGGCATGACCGCTCTGCCCGCTCTGGAAGAGGGCGGCATGGCTTACAGCTACACCTTCCTGGAGCAGGCTTGGATCCCCTCCGGCGCTGAGCACGTGGACGAGGCCAAGCAGTTCATCGCCTTCCTGTACAGCGACACTGCCGCCGACATCTTCGCCAAGGGCGCCGCGGTGCAGCCCATCCGTGGCATGACCGACCAGCTGGAGGGCGACAACCAACTGTTCTACGCCATCTATGACAACGGCGCCGGCGCCGCCATGGGCTCCTTCGCCGCCTACTCCGCCATCCCCGGCGTCGACAACACCTCCGTGTTCTTCGAGCCCATTAACTCCCTGGTCTCCGGCACCCTGACCATCGAGCAGTGGAAGGCCAACATCATCTCCGCTACCGATCAGATGCGGGCCAACCTTCTGTAAGCTGAGCCTGCGGACCCCTGCCGCGGGACCCGATCACACGGACAAAGCGGCGATGAGCAGCCCCTGCTCATCGCCGCTTCCCTTTCCATTCGGGCGAAAGCCCTTCCCGGCCCTCCCCCCTGCGGTGGGGGGCGGGCTTCCAAAAGCAAGAGAGGAGCTGATGTCATGAAAAGGAGCAAGCGGCGCACCGGATTTCTCCTCGTGTGCGTGGCGCCGGCGGTCATCCTGTTCTTCATTTTCATGATCGTACCCACCATCAACGTCTTCCGCATGTCTCTGTTCGAGCGGGGCGCCTACTCCCCCACGGAGACCTTTGTGGGCTTCCAGAACTTTGAGACCCTGTTCCAGGACACCCGGTTTATCCAGGCCATGCAGAACACCATCCTGCTCATCGTGGTGGTCACAATCATCACCTTTGCCCTGGCCCTGGTGTTCGCCGGCATCCTCACCCGGGAAAAGATCCGGGGGCAGAACTTCTTCCGGGTGGTGTTCTACATCCCCAACATCCTGTCCGTGGTGGTTATCTCGGGCATTTTCTCCGCCATCTACCAGCCGGAGAACGGCCTGCTCAACAGCATCATTGGCCTGTTCACCGACATGACCGACCCCATCCTGTGGAAGGGGGAGACCCTGGTCATGCTCAGCCTGATCATCGCCATGATCTGGCAGGCCGTGGGCTACTACATGGTCATGTACATGGCCTCCATGGCGGCGGTGCCCCTGGACCTGTATGAGAGCGCCTCCCTGGACGGCGCCGGGCGCGTGCGCCAGTTCTTCCAGATCACCATTCCCCTGATCTGGACCAATATCCGCACCACCCTGACCTTCTTTATCATCTCCACCATCAACATGGCCTTCCTGTTCGTCAAGGCTATGACCTCCGGCGGCCCCAACGGCGCCTCCGAGGTGGCCCTGTCCTACATGTACGGGCAGAAGGACGCCGGCCTGTACGGCTACTCCATGGCCATCGGTGTGGTGATCTTCCTGTTCTCCTTCATCCTGTCTGCCCTGGTCAACCGGGCCACCAAGCGCGAAGCGCTGCAATACTGAGGAGGTGCCTGCGATGCTGAAAACGAAATCCGCCGGCAACCGGGTGTATAAGGCCTTCATCTATGTGGTGCTCATCGCCCTGACGGTGTCCATCCTGGTTCCGGTGATCTGGGTGTTTCTGGCCTCCGTCAAGGAGAACAGCGAGTTCTACGGCAACCCTTGGACTCTGCCCGCCGGCATCCACTGGCAGAACTTTGTGGACGCCTGGGAGCGGGCCAGCATGGGCGAGTACATGCTCAACTCGGTGATCGTCACCGCCCTGGCCCTGGTCATCCTGCTGGTGGTGGCCCTGCCCGCCGCCTACTGCCTGTCCCGCTTCAAGTTCCGCAGCCGGAACTTTTTGAACATCTGCTTCATGGCGGGGCTGTTCATCAACGTCAACTACATTGTGGTTCCCATCTTCCTGATGCTCCGGGATGGGGACAGCTTCCTGCGGGATACCTTCGGGCAGGGCTTCCTGCTCAACAACATCGTGGTGCTGGCCATTGTCTACGCCGCCACCGCCCTGCCCTTCACCATCTACCTGCTCTCCGGCTACTTCGCCACCCTGCCCCACGATTTTGAGGAGGCCGCCTACATCGACGGGGCGGGCTACGGCTCCACCATGGTGCGCATCATCTTCCCCATGGCCCAGCCCTCCATCGTCACCATCATCCTCTTCAACTTTCTCTCCTTCTGGAACGAGTACATCATCTCCATGACCCTGCTCAGCAGCACCAGCGGCCCCAGAACCCTGCCGGTGGGCCTGCTCAACCTGATGCAGGCCCAGCAGTCTGCCGCCCAGTACGGCATCATGTACGCCGGCTTGGTGATGGTGATGCTGCCTACCCTGGTCCTGTACATCTGCGTGCAGAAGAAGCTGATCCAGGGCATGACCGTGGGCGGACTGAAAGGTTAAGGTGATACCATGAACTTCTGGAAAGAACATACCGCCCTGCGGGTCTTCCTCATCGCCCTGTTCTTCCTGGTTGGGCTGGCACTTGTCCTCTGGGGCTGGACCATGACCGGACAGATGAACGGCCTGCTCATCATGATCGTTGGCCTGATCCTGCTGGTGCTGGCCCTGGCCATCTACAACAAGCCCTTCCAGGACAAGAAGGACTAAAGAGCAACCCCCATTTGAGAGGAGTCAACGTATGAGCGAATACAAGCAAACCAAAGGCCGGGTCACCATCCCCACCGACGTGGACGTGGTGCCCGAAACCCTGCAGCTGCTGGAGCGGTGGGGGGCGGACGCCATCCGGGACTGTGACGGCACCGACTACCCCGAGGCCCTCAAGGGGGTGGACGCCAAGGTCTACTCCACCTACTACACCACCCGGAAGGACAACGCCTGGGCCAAGGCCAATCCGGATGAGGTGCAGCAGTGCTATATCATGACCGGGTTTTGCACCGCCACCGGCGGCTCCCTGTCCATCCCCCTGATGCAGGGCATCAGCCCGGAGCTGCTCCAGGTCAACACCCGGGACGACATCGGGCGCTGGTGGGAGGTGGTGGACCGCACCACCGGCCAGCCCCTCCCCGTGGAGGCGTGGCGGTACGATGATGCAGCCGGCTGCGTGATCATCGACAACCCCGAACCCTTCCACGACTACACCGTCAGCTTCCTGGCCTACCTCATCTGGGACCCGGTGCACATGTACAACGCGGTCACCAACGACTGGAAGGACTTCGAGCACCAGATCACCTTCGACGTGCGCCAGCCCAAGACCCACAAGTTCACCATGGAACGGCTGCGCAAGTTCATCACCGAGCACCCCTATGTGGACGTCATCCGGTACACCACCTTCTTCCACCAGTTCACCCTGATCTTCGACGAGCTGAAGCGGGAAAAGTATGTGGACTGGTACGGCTACTCCGCCTCCGTCTCCCCCTATATTCTGGAGCAGTTCGAGCGGGAGGCGGGCTACAAGTTCCGGCCGGAGTATATCATCGACCAGGGGTACTACAACAACCAGTACCGGGTACCCAGCAAGCAGTTTCAGGACTTCATGGCCTTCCAGCGCCGTGAGGTGGCCAAGCTGGCCAAGGAAATGGTGGACATCACCCACGAGCTGGGCAAGGAGGCCATGATGTTCCTGGGGGACCACTGGATCGGCACCGAGCCCTACATGGACGAGTTCAAGACCATCGGCCTGGACGCGGTGGTGGGCAGCGTGGGCAACGGCTCCACCCTGCGCCTCATCTCCGACATCCCGGGGGTGAAGTACACCGAGGGCCGCTTCCTCCCCTACTTCTTCCCCGACACCTTCCACGAGGGGGGCGACCCCGTCCGGGAGGCTAAGGAGAACTGGGTCACCGCCCGACGGGCCATCCTGCGCAAGCCCATCGACCGTATCGGCTACGGAGGCTATCTAAAGCTGGCCTGCCAGTTCCCCGACTTCCTGGCCTATGTGGAGAGCGTGTGCGACGAGTTCCGGGAGCTGTATGAGAACATCCGGGGCACCACCCCCTACTGCTTCAAAACGGTGGCCGTCCTCAACGCCTGGGGACGGGCCCGCTCCTGGGGCTGCCACATGGTGCACCACGCCCTGTACCAGAAGCAGAACTACTCCTATGCCGGAGTGATCGAGGCCCTGTCCGGCGCCCCCTTCGATGTGAAGTTTATCAGCTTTGACGACGTCAAGGCCGATCCCCACTGTCTGGACGGCATCGACGTGCTCCTCAATGTGGGGGATGGAGACACCGCCCACACCGGCGGCACCTGGTGGGAGGATCCCGCCATTTCTGCCGCCATCAAGGCCTTCGTGTGGAACGGGGGCGGCCTGATCGGCGTGGGCGAGCCCAGCGGTCATCAGTACCAGGGCCGCTACCTCCAGCTGGCCCAGGTACTGGGGGTGGAGAAGGAGACCGGCTTCACCTTAGGGTACGATAAGTACAACTGGGAGGAGCACCCCGGCCACTTCATCCTGGCCGACTGCCAGGGCGATATGGACTTCGGCGAGGGCAAGAAGAGCATCTACGCCCTGCCTGACGCCCAGATCCTGGTCCAGCGGGACAAGGAAGTGCAGATGGCGGTGAACCAGTACGGCGCCGGGCGGACAGTCTACCTCTCCGGCCTGCCCTACAGCTTTGCCAACAGCCGGGTCCTCCACCGGGCCGTGCTGTGGACGACGGGCAGTGAGGACCTGCTTCATACCTGGTTCTCCTCCAATTATAACGTGGAGGTCCACGCCTATCCCAAGAACGGCAAATACTGCGTGGTCAATAACACCTACAAGCCTCAGTCCACCACCGTTTACCGTGGGGACGGAAGCTCTTTCCCCCTGGACCTGGATGCCAACGAGATCCGCTGGTACGAGGTTTGAGAATCGTAAGGGCGCGGCAACCCCGTTTTTTGTCTCTGTCATGCTGAAGAAACCGTCTGGAGGATTGGACTCCAGACGGTTTCTCTTTTCCCCACCATTCCATTTTCTACTTGGCCCGCTCATTCTCCACTGGCCTCCAAAGGGCCGATTCGTACCCTTTCACATAGTACCGGAGGTTTTTCCGTCCCCGGCAGATCACTTCATGCCCCTCCGCTTCCAGCTTTGCCCGCTGGAGCTTGATCCCTCCGGGATACTTGGGGTTCAGCTCCCCCTGGGCCTTCAAGGTCCGCCACCAGGGGATCCGATCCGTCTCCCGCTGCTCGCTGGCCCAGGCCGCGATGGAGACAAAGATCCCGGCGGTGATGGGATCGGTGAAGTCCGCCCCGCCCCTCCGGGCAAAGTATTCCCGCAGCTCCCCCACCGTGGTAACCATTCCCTCCGGCACCTGTCCCATCATCCGGCTGTAGTCCATGGGCGGAGCAAAATACATCCGCTCCCCGCCATACTTCCGGATAATTGCCGGATCAGTCACAATCTGGACCCTGGGCATCCCCTTGTCCTCCCGGAGCATCCCGTTAAAATCCTTTTTCCACTCGTTCGCCATTTCGCTCACCTCCATGCCAGCATACTGGATTTCCCGGGAAAACGCAATGAAGCGGTCTCATTTTTTTCACAGGAAAATGAAACCGCCTCATTTTTTGATGGAAAAAAGCGGACAGCCCTTCGACTGTCCGCTTCCTTGTGTTGGCACTACCTATCTTTCCAGGCCGTCACCAGCCAAGTATTTTCGGCGCGAGTGAGCTTAACTGCCGTGTTCGGTATGGGAACGGGTGGACCCTCACCGCAATCAGCACCAACTTCACTGCCCATCTCCATGGGCTATATTTTAACGGATTCCTCCGCTAAAATCAACCTTATTTTCTTTTGCCTCTCCCCGGAGTGTCCCACACTCCAGGGAGAGTGGTACACCTTCAGGGACTCGAACCCTGGACACCCTGATTAAGAGTCAGGTGCTCTACCAACTGAGCTAAAGGTGCATAGGGTTTTGGTGACCCGTACGAGAGTCGAACTCGTGTTTGCGGCGTGAGAGGCCGCCGTCTTAACCACTTGACCAACGGGCCGTCGTCGTCGCAAAGTCCGCTTCACTTCCTGCAAACTCCCGTTTGCCGTCCGCTCCGCTCCCTTGCTCCTCCTCTCCCAAGCAAACCCGCTTCGCTGGGCTTCACTTGGGTCCCAAAGGGCACTCTATGCGCACCCTCAAAACTGAACAATGTGATCCGCAAGCAGCCTGCATTTCCTCTCCTTGAGGTCAAGCCCTCGGCTAATTAGTATCGGTCAGCTCAACGCATCACTGCGCTTACACCTCCGACCTATCTACGTCATCGTCTACGACGTGCCTTACTCCATGAAGGATGAGAGATCTTATCTTAGAGGGGGCTTCACACTTAGATGCCTTCAGCGTTTATCCCGTCCATACGTAGCTACCCAGCTGTGCCCTTGGCAGGACAACTGGTGCACCAGAGGTATGTCCATCCCGGTCCTCTCGTACTAAGGACAGCTCTCTTCAAATCTCTTACGCCCGCAACAGATAGGGACCGAACTGTCTCACGACGTTCT
>ERZ779866.3258-NODE-3258-length-13385-cov-3.999550_pt1 | contig 13385 bp, 9 predicted proteins | sample MGYA00511248_ERZ779866 | MGnify/ENA primary metagenome ERZ779866 (study PRJEB29588, sample SAMEA2155758) | human gut metagenome | biome: human gut; feature: human-associated habitat; material: faeces | place: Denmark | collected 2008/2010 ... | reverse complement strand
TATTTCGACATTTCTTGAATTGTCTAAGATTTTTAAGGTGTCACCTCTTGCAATTATCGGAGATGAGATTGCTGAGGAAGAGGAAGAATGTACTTATGCGGAGACAATTGAAAAATTGTACATGTACAGCTATGACGGGATTGGAAAAGTAATTGTCAAAAGTTTGATTGAACAGCAGGCAGTGGAAGGAAAGAATAACAAATATAAAGTGCATTTGTTTAATGATGTAAGTGAGGTCAAAGAACCGGGGGAATGTGGCGGACTTTATACTGGTGAGTATGAAAAGGAAGGATTTATTGGAACCTATATGCTTCATAACCAGGCTCTGAAATCAGAACATATCATGATCTCCTGTGTAAATAATCTGGTGAATCCGGGACAGCAACTGGCACTGGTGTCCGGTCTCTCTAATTATACGATGCTTCCGGTGACCTTTAAAGCAGTGATTTCGGAAAAAGAAATTGTAAATAAAGAAAAGCTTATGAATCTTCTTGCATTTAACAAAGAAGATCTTAAACTAATGAAGCAGATGAATTATCTTACTATACAAAATATGAGATAAAGAAGGACAAAAAAGATGACAAAGAAACAGAGAACATTGGAAGTAATAGAACGCTTAAGAAAGGAATATCCGGATGCAGACTGTACTCTGGATTATGATCAGGCATGGAAACTGCTTGTCAGTGTGCGGCTTGCGGCACAGTGTACAGATGCCCGTGTCAATGTAGTGGTGGAAGGGTTATATGAAAAATATCCGACAGTGGAAGCTTTGGCGGAAGCGGATGTAGATGAGATTGAGAAAATTGTGCGTCCGTGCGGTCTTGGCAGAAGCAAGGCGCGCGATATCAGCGGCTGTATGAAGATGATCCGGGATGAGTATGAAGGGAAAGTGCCGGATGATTTTGACGCGCTGATGAAACTTCCGGGAGTCGGAAGAAAAAGCGCAAACCTTATCATGGGTGATGTGTTCGGGAAACCTGCGATTGTGACAGATACGCATTGTATCCGGCTTGTAAACCGGATCGGACTCGTAGATGGGATAAAAGAACCGAAAAAGGTCGAGATGGCATTGTGGAAGATCATTCCTCCTCAGGAGGGAAGCGATTTCTGTCACAGGCTTGTCTTCCACGGGCGGGATGTGTGTACGGCAAGGACAAAGCCGTACTGCGAGAAGTGCTGTCTGGCGGATATTTGCAAGAAAAACGGAGTTTCATAAAAAAGAAAAAGAGGAGGCAGAAAATGAAAAGTTTGAAATTAAGAGATGATTTTTATTGGACAGGTATTATTGACGATCAACTCAGAGTATTTGATATTATCATGTATACGGAATTCGGTACAACTTATAATTCTTATGTGATGAAGGCGGGGGACAAAACAGTTCTTTTCGAGACTGCAAAAGCGAAGTTTTTTGACGAATATTTGGAACATCTTCAAGAAGTGATCGACATTCGGAAAATCGATTATCTTGTTGTAAGTCATACAGAGCCGGATCATGCCGGAAGCGTAGAACGCCTTCTCGATTATAGTCCGCAGATGAAGGTGATCGCTACGGGATGTGCACTCGGTTTCCTGAAAGAGATCGTAAACCGGGATTTTGTCGGCATTCCGGCAAGGGATAAAGAGAAGATGACGATCGGAAATAAGACGCTTGAGTTTTTGTTTGTTCCGAATCTTCATTGGCCGGATACGATGTACACTTTTATTGAGGAAGAACAGATTCTTGTAACATGTGATTCTTTCGGTGCACATTACTGCCTCCCGGAAGTCGTATCAAGTGAGATTAAAAATGAGGCGGATTATCAAAGTGCTTTGAAATATTATTATGACTGCATTATCGGACCGTTCAAACCTTTTATGCTTAAAGCTCTCGACCGTGTTGAAACAATGGATATTTCCATGATCTGTACGGGGCATGGACCGGTTCTCGTAGGAGATCGGATCAGACAGGTTATGAAGCAATACAGAGAATGGTCGACAGTGGTCAATCCGAATGAGAAAAAAACAGTTATTATCCCGTATGTGAGCGCATATGGCTACACGAAGATGCTTGCGGAAAAAATCGCGGAAGGAGTCAAAGACAGCGGCGATATCGACGTCAGGTCTTATGACATGGTTGAGGCAGACGCAGAGAAAGTGAACGAAGAACTTTTGTTTGCGGACGGAATATTGCTTGGAACTCCTACGATTGTCGGAGAAGCGCTCAAGCCGATATGGGATCTTACACTTGCAATGTTTCCGGCTACTCACGGAGGAAAATATGCCGGCGCATTCGGAAGCTACGGTTGGAGCGGAGAAGGAGTGCCGAATATTACGCAGCGTCTGAAACAACTGAAAATGAAAGTATCGGAAGGATTCCGCGTTCGGTTTAAACCATCGGAAGCGGATCTTGTGAGCGCTTATGAGTACGGATATCAGTTCGGGTGCATCGTGCAGAACAAAGAACCTGTAAAGCCGAAGAAAAAAGGCGCCAGAACGCTTGTGAAATGTCTTGTCTGCGGAGAAATTTTCGATTCTTCGATCGAGATATGTCCGGTGTGCGGAGTCGGAAAAGAGAATTTTATAGAAGTTGAAGCAGAAGAAAGCGCCGTTTTGAATAATACAGAAGAATATTATGTTATCCTCGGAAACGGAACGGCAGGATTTAACGCTGCCAAGGCGATAAGGGAACGTGATAAAACGGGAGCTGTTACGATCATTTCCGATGAAGAGTATCCGGCATACAACCGTCCGATGCTGACAAAGTCGATCGTGGCAGGATTGAGCGCGGATCAGATCGCGATCGTAGATCCGTCATGGTATGAAGAAAACAAAGTGTTCCAAATGTTAGGAAAGAAAGTGGCGTCTGTCGATGTAAATGAAAAAGAAGTGATTCTTGAAAGCGGAGAGAAAGTGCATTTCACGAGACTGATCTATGCACTTGGAAGCGAGTGCTTTATACCTCCGATCGAAGGAAGTTCTTTGCCGGAAGTAGTTGCGATCCGCCGCCTTGCAGATGTGGAAAAACTGGAAAAAATGATGGAACATGCGGCGAAAGCAGTTGTGATCGGAGGCGGTGTGCTTGGTCTGGAAGCTGCCTGGGAACTGAAAAAAGCGGGGGTTGATGTACAAGTGTTAGAAGCTGCTCCGATTCTTATGGGACGTCAGCTTGACGAGAACGCTTCGGACATTTTGAGGATGTTCGCCGAAAAGAGCGGTGTGAAGATCAGTACGGGCGTTTCCGTGGAAGCAGTGGAAGGAGACGGACATGTATCGGGAGTCCGCTTGTCTGACGGTCAGGTGATTCCTGCGGAATTTGTCGTTGTATCGGCGGTAGTGCGTGCAAAGACAGCATTGGCTAAGGAGATCGGACTTGATGCGGACCGTGCCGTTAAAGTGAACGAACGGATGGAAACGAGTGTTCCGAACGTATATGCATGCGGTGACTGTGCGGAATTTAACGGGGCAAACTATGCTGTTTGGCCGGAGGCTTCCGAACAGGGACGTATCGCGGGCGCAAATGCGGCAGGGGATCAGATTGAGTATGCGGCGACAGCTCCGACATTGACATTCCATGGGATGAACACGGCTCTTTTCGCAGCCGGAGATAACGGGAAAAATCCGAATCTGCTTTATAAGACGGCAGAATTTAAAGATATGGGAAAAGGAAGATACAGTAAATATTACTTTTTAAACAACCGCCTTGCAGGCGTTATCATGATCGGAGATCTGTCCGATATGGTCAAAATCACGGAGGCATTGGAAAAACATGCCCTGTATAAAGATGTGCTCGGATAGAAAAGAACGCATCACATAAAGCGGCGCCTCCCGGGCAGGAGTGAGAGTCTCGTATAAAACCGTGTCCGGGGGGATTATTTTTATCGAAGGTGCATCTGAAACTGCGTCTTTGCAAAAAAGATGTGCGGGAAAGGAATTCAAAAGAGAAAATATGGTAAACACAATATATGAACTGGCATGGATCTTTTTTATTTATTCATTTATCGGATGGTGCGGCGAGGTCATCGTTGCGGCGGTTAACAGGCACAAGTTTGTCAACAGGGGATTTATCGCGGGACCGCTCTGCCCGATCTACGGAACGGGAGCGGTGGCGGTGGCGGTGTTTTTGCCGGAATTAAAAGAAAATCTGATCTTTCTTTTTATCGGCGGAATGATCGTTACTTCGTTCGTAGAATATATTACGGGAAGGCTGATGGAAAAGATACTGCATAAAAAGTGGTGGGATTATTCAGATCAGAAATTTCATCTGGACGGTTACATTTGTCTGCGGGTATCTGCTTTATGGGGCGTGTGCAGTGTACTGATGATCTACTTCCTGAATCCGTTTTTTTGCGGTCTTGTCAATATGATACCCCGTTTGATCGGAGAAGTGATCTTATGGGTGCTTTTAGGCCTGCTTATTGCGGATGGTCTCGGTTCGGGAATTGCGGTTCTTGAATTGAAAAGAAAGAAAGGTCGGATCGAGCAGATTACGGAAGAGCTGCAGAAAACGTCTAAATTTCTTGAAAACGCTCTGACAAAACGGATCCAGAAAAGACTGGTAAAGGCATTTCCGAATATTGAGACTGAAAAAGATGCTGAACAGGAAGAAAAATTTGCGGAAGGATGCGGATTTTTTAAACTGGCGAGTCTGTTTATCATCGGAGCATTTATCGGGGATATAGTAGAGACGATATTCTGCCTTATTACAACCGGGCGTCTTATGAGCCGCAGCAGTCTTGTGTTTGGTCAGTTCAGTATCGTGTGGGGAATTGCATGTGCGCTTTTGACATGGATTTTATATAGATACCGTGATAAGAGTAATTGGTTTATATTCCTTTTCGGAACAATACTCGGGGGCGCATATGAATACATATGCAGTGTTTTTACGGAGATTGCCTTTGGAACAGTGTTCTGGGATTATAGTAAGATCCCGTTTAATCTGGGAGGAAGAATTAACCTGTTGTATTGTTTCTTCTGGGGATTTGCCGCCGTTATCTGGATGAAAGCGGTTTACCCGTTTTTGTCAAGACAGATCGAACGATTGCCGAAAAAGGCGGGACGTATCATCTGCTCCTTGCTGCTTGTTGTTCTGACGGCGGATATGGCGCTGTCATTTGCCGCTTTGGCGCGTTACGGAGAACGTCAGGAAGGAAAAGAAGGAAACGGGGTTATCGCTGAAAAGTTAGATGAGTATTTCCCGGATCAGTTTATCGAGAAACGGTATGAAAATCTGAAAATAGCGAAATAAATAAAACAGATAAAACAAAAAACCGGAATGTGCCTTTTGGCGCTTCCGGTTTTTGCTGATGTGCGGCCCTTCGCCGGGAAATTATGATTTGGAATTCAGAGACTGCAGTTCGCGAAGAAAGTCCAGATCATCTTGCCTCAATTTTATGTTTGTAACATAATTTTTATCGGAAGGCGATGTGACGCTGATTTCGATCACTGTGCCTTCTTCCAAAGCGTTATGAGACACCGCGTTCAAAAAAGAAGGAAATTTCGGGTGATTTTTACGAAAAGTTTCCAGATGTTTTTTTAAAGCTTGTAAACGTGCGATTTGTGATAAATTCAAGTAACACAACTCCTTTTTGGTTATTCGGAATATTTTCCTTTATATGATTTCGATTTGTGAAAATCTATTTAATCTTATAACAAAGATTCAATAAAAAAGCAAATAAAAAAATAAAATAAAAAAAGTTCTTTAAGGAAAAGAATAAAAAAATAACCGAATCCCGTGCAGTATTTCCTATTTCCCTGCATTTAACCTATGAAACAAAGAAAAAGTAGCAAATCAAACCATGTATCATTAACCTACAACCTGAGCTTGAACAAAAGGGGAAAATTAAAAGAGAAAGAGAGAGTTTTTTAATTAACGTCCCCAAATGAAAGGGGAAGGTTTGAAACCTTCCCCTTTTCCCTTTCATCACAATCGAGGGTGTCAAAATGAACTGCAGTATTTTTGAATCAGCTCATCCACATTCGGATCTCCCAGTTCCTTAGCTTTCTTAAAGTTCCCGCAAGCCTCGTCCTTCTTCTGCAACTGTATCTGACAAAGCCCCAACAAGCGATAGGCTTCGGCATATTTCGGATCTGTTTTCAGCATGTCATTCAGAATACGAACCGCCTCTTCATAACGGCCTACGCGCAAATTCACCACTGCGTGTTCCGCCTGATAAGTCAAGTCGGCAGGATTCAGCTCGATAGCCTTAGCGATATCATCCAACGCACGCTGATACTGGCGGGCTTTCAGTGCCGCCTGCTCACGGTAATAATAGAATACATCATTCACTTGTCCTTTCACTGCGGTATGATAGGCGTCATAATCAAGCATGGCATTCCGTGCCTGACCGGCCGCCATATTCATTTGCGCACGTTCCAGCAGATAAGGAGCCAACTCAGCGGTTATCGGCTGCGGACAACGGGCAATGCAACTATCCATCAAGGTCAAGACCTCTTTCGGGTCGCTTTTCATCAATTCCTTTGTCTTGGCGGCACTGAAGAAGGTAGCGGGAGAAGCAAGATTGCTGGCGTTTACTTTCTCATAAGCAGCCAAAGCGCCTGCATAGTCTTGCTTGGCAAACAGGATATCGCCTTCCATCTGAATGTAAACAGGCAACGGATCAATAGCTATCGCCTGACGGACATTCTCCAAAGCGGTATCATACGTCCAATCCTTATACGTCTTTTCCGGCTTGGACAGTTGGTAAGAATACATCATCTTACCTATATTATAATATGCATCGTCTTTCTTCTGAGCCACCTTCAACGCGCGGTTAAAGTCGTCAACGGCTTTATCATACCAAGACTGGTCATCCTTGCCTTTGGCTATATAGTAATTCGCACGGCGGAGATACCCGTCCGCGTTGTTCGGGAACTGAGCGATAAAATCATCCAAGAGTTCTCCATAGTCGTCTCCCGACATCTGAGAGGAAGCCATAAACAAATAGACCAATGCCTGGTCTTCCGTTTCGGGCAATCCCTTCCGGATACCAATGCTTCTCAACGTTGCATCCCCCAGAGAAAGGGCATTGATCTTCTGCGCCATCGCAAAAGCCGCCCCTGCCGCATAACAAGTGGTTATCGTGTCCAGCCCCGATGACTTCTGCGCAATGCCGAACACCTGTCCTTCCTCGTTCATCACCGGACAGCTCACCATCTTGTCTTTCATCTGCATACTCAATGTATAATAATGGTACTCTCCCGCCACTTTGGATACCTCCTTCACCTTGCCGGAAACGCAGGCGATACTCTTCTGCGTGGAATAAGGAAGCATCCACGCATCACTTCCCACTGCCGGAGCAGCAGTCGCCACCACCAGCGCAGGCACTTTCTTTTCAGTAATTCCTACACGGAACTTTATGACATCATACATATCATTCGCTCCCAATATCCGGCTGATCGGCATTTGCTTACCGTCCGCCGTCACGACCACCGCACGCTCCGCTCCCTTGAAAAGAGAAAAATCGGATAATGCCAGTCCGTCTTCGGAGACAAAAAATCCGTTACCGGTATTCAGCATTTTATCATTCTTATCGTAGGTCACGACCGAGAAGACCGCACGTTTCGCCTTCTCTACCCATTTAGGGGTCTGCGCCATGCTTCCCTGCACCAGAAAGAAAAGCGCCAAAGGTAGAATTAAAATCTTCTTCATAATATTACTCATTGTTTCTTTGTTTCACCGCCTCGTAAATCAAGATACCCGCAGCTACGGAGACATTCAATGACTCGATAGTGCCCAGCATCGGTATCTTCACCCATTCGTCGCAGAGCGCCAGGTTATCGTATGACACCCCTGTATCCTCCGCTCCCATAATGATACACAACGGTCCCGTATAATCAGCTTTCGTATAATCGTAATCTCCTTTTTCGGTAGCCGCCACAATACGGAAGCCACTGTCTTTCAGATACTGAAGCGTCGAGCGCAAGCTCTGTTCACGACATACGGGAAGCGTATGCAACGCTCCCGCCGATGTTTTCACCGCATCGGCATTTACCGACGCGCTGCCACGCGCGGGAATAATCACCGCATCTACGGCGGCACATTCGCAAGTACGGGCAATCGCACCGAAATTGCGGACATCAGTCACTCCGTCCAACATTACAAAAAACGGATTCTTGCCTTGCTCAAACAGGAAAGGAACAAGATCCTCCGTCTTCTGATAAGTCACGGAAGAAATGAAAGCGATCACACCCTGATGATTCTTCCGGGTGATACGGTTGATACGCTCCACCGGAACACGCTGAACGGGTATCAGCGTACCTTTCAAAGCTGCAAAAAGCTCTTTGGAAAGATCACTCTGAATATCTTTCTTCACGAGGATTTTATCTATTTCTTTTCCAGCCTGAATGGCCTCTATCACGGCACGAACGCCGAAAATCATTTCACTTTTGTCAAGCATCTTATTTATTTACTATTGTACTATATTTACGAATTACTATTTATACATTACCGTAACGGCAATGCCCCACCGCTAATCGCTGTTCAACAGCGCCTTAGCGTTGCTGAGCGCGGCTTCGGTCAAAGTGGCGCCACTCAACATATGGGCTATCTCCTCCACCCGCTCCTCATCAGTAAGACGGCGGATATGGCTGTTGGTTTCCGTATCGCTATCTTTTTTGTACACCTTATAATGCGCCCGTCCACGAGCGGCAATCTGCGGCAGGTGGGTAATGCTGATCACCTGACGGTTCTGCTCGCCCATCTCCTGCATCATATCCGCCATGCGGTCGGCTATCTCACCGGAAACTCCGGTATCTATCTCGTCAAACACGATGGTCGGCAACTTCACGGCTCCCGCAATCATGGCTTTGATGGAAAGCATGACACGAGCTATCTCTCCCCCCGAAGCCACAGAAGAAATATTCTGCAATGTACCGTTCTTGTTGGCGGAAAACAAGAAGCTGACCGTATCTTCTCCCTGCAATCCGGGTTCTTTCTTCAATCCCATCTCCACCTGGAAACGGACATTCGGCATTCCCAACGGAATCAGGCGGGTGGCCAACTGCTTTTCCACCTCACGGGCAGCCTTGACGCGGGCTTTGGTCAGCAAGGCAGCCTGCTGCTTCACCTGTTTGAACTGTTCCTCCTTGCGGGCGGTCCATTCGGCAATCCGTTCATCGTATGAAGTGATGTCGGACAGTTTGACACGGTATTCTTCCGTCAAAGCCAGCAACTCATCAAGCGTCTGTACCCGATGTTTCTGCTGCAAGGAATAAATCAAGTTCAGACGCTCGTTCACTTCCTCCAGCCGTGCCGGGTTGAACTCCACCGATTCACCCTGCGAAGAGATCTCATGCGCGATATCTTTCAGTTCGATATAAGCGCTCTCCATACGTTCCGCCAGTTCTTTGGCAGGCTGGTAGACTTTTTGCAGATTGTTCAGCGTGTTCAGATTGTCCTTCAGATAAGAAAGCAGTCCGCCTTCGTCTGAGGCGAACACCTGCTCCACCCGGTAAAGCCCTGCCTTGATTTCCTCCGCATGGCTCAGTATTTCAGCTTCCTGTTCCAACTCCTCCTGCTCTCCTTCCACAAGACGGGCTTCTTCGAGTTGCTCCAATTGGAAACGGATGTAATCTTCGTCCGAACGGCTTTTCTCGGCAAGCGAGACTAAGTCCGCCAATTCGCGTTCCGTCTGTTTCCATCCGGCATAACAGGTGTGGTATTTCTCCAACGCAGTGTCGTTATGCGCCAGAATATCAAGCACATTCAACTGAAAGCCTTCCTTGTTGAGCAACAGGTTCTGATGCTGTGAGTGCACGTCAATCAACCGCTCTCCCAACTCCTTCACCTGCGCCAACGAAGCGGGCGTATCATTGATAAACGCCCGACTCTTACCGGACGCCTGCACTTCACGACGCAAAATGCACTCTTCATCATATTCCAGCTCATTGTCTTCAAAAAACGGGCGCATCCCATAAGCCGATATATCAAAACGAGCTTCTATGATACATTTAGAAGCTCCGCGACGAATTGACTTTACATCGGCACGCTGTCCGAGCAGCAGCCCGATGGCTCCCAGAATAATTGATTTCCCGGCTCCCGTCTCACCTGTAATAACGGAAAAGCCGGTGTCGAAACTAATATCCAGTTTCTCTATCAATGCGTAATTCTGAATGTATAGTGAACGTAACATTTGAATAAGTTGAGAGTTGAGAGTTAAGAGTTGAGAGTTAAGTGTTTTAATTCATCAGACAGGCGGTCGATGATATCCCGTGCCACTTCTGTCTTCGACTTGAGCGGATAGTCGGTACGGCCTTTCCGGTCAATGATACTGATTTTGTTGGTATCATGACGGAAACCGGCTCCCGCGTCGTTCAGAGAGTTGAGCACGATAAAATCGAAATTCTTCCGTTCGAGTTTTCCTTCGGCATTCTGCTGCTCGTTGTTCGTTTCGAGGGCAAAGCCTACCAACAACTGGTCTTTTCTTTTGACAGCCCCCAGACTGGCGGCAATATCTTTGGTTGCCCGAAGATGCAGCGTCAGCTCTTCTTCTTTCTCGCGCTTGATCTTCTTGTCGGCCACCATTTCCGGACGGAAATCAGCTACTGCGGCACACAGTATGGCTGCGTCGGAATCGAAGAAACACGCTTGCGAAGCCGCATACATTTCCTCCGCCGATTCCACATCGATCCGGCGAATACGAGAGTGCCGCGTTTCCAGTTGCACAGGACCCGCAATCAACGTCACCTCCGCACCACGACGGGCGCATTCTTCCGCCAAAGCAAATCCCATCTTTCCGGAAGAATAGTTGCCGATGAAACGGACGGGATCAATCTTCTCGTACGTCGGTCCGGCTGTAATCATGACCTTCTTTCCTTTCAACTCACCGTTTGCGGCAAAAAACTCGTCCAATACCCGGATGATATTTTCCGGTTCTTCCATCCTTCCCTTCCCCACCAAGTGGCTGGCAAGCTCTCCCGTGCCCGGCTCGATGATATGATTGCCGAACGAACGGAGAATATCCAGATTCTTCTGGGTAGAAGGATGCGCATACATATCGAGATCCATTGCCGGAGCGACAAACACCGGAGCTTTGGCCGAAAGATAGGTTGTAATCAGCATATTGTCGGCTATCCCGTTTGCCATCTTGCCGATGGTAGAGGCGGTGGCGGGAGCAATCAACATGGCATCCGCCCACAGCCCCAAGTCTACGTGGCTGTTCCACGTTCCGTCGCGCTGTGCAAAGAACTCGCTGATGACCGGCTTGCTGGTCAACGCCGAAAGAGTGATGGGAGTAATAAATTCTTTTCCCGCCGGAGTAATCACGACCTGCACTTCCGCTCCCTGCCTGATAAGCCCACGAATGATGTAGCAAGCCTTGTACGCGGCAATACTGCCGGTAATTCCAAGAATTATCTTTTTTCCTTTTAGCATTATTTCGTTATCAGATTGCTCATTTCACGCAGACGGATTTTTGTCAATACCGCTTTCGTATTCAGCGTGAAATCACTGTTCAAAATCCAACTGTAATATCCGGGATCTTTCTTCAAGACCTCAGCTACAGACATTCCTTTGTACTTTCCGAAGTTGAACACTTCCACTCCATTATCATCATAGACCATGCGACCGGCAAAGTCTACATTCTTGGAATAGCTGGAGTAGTCCGCCAAAAACGCAATATCGTTCTGCAACTCGTCATAGCGGTCGAGCTGCGCTTTCAGCACCTCATAAGTGGCACGTGTGTCCGCCTCCGCCGTATGCGCATCCTCCAGATTCTTTTCGCAGTAGAATTTGTAGGCTGCCGAAAGGGTGCGTTGCTCCATTTTGTGGAAAATCACCTGCACGTCCACAAATTTGCGCTTCGTCATGTCGATATCCACTCCCGCACGCAGAAATTCTTCCGCCAGCACAGGAATGTCGAAACGGTTGGAGTTGAATCCTGCCAAATCGCATCCTTCAATGTCACGGGCAATGTTCTTTGCCACTTCCTTGAAAGTAGGGCAATCCGCTACGTCCGCATCGTAAATGCCATGCACGGCGGAAGAGGCTTCGGGAATATGCATCTCCGGATTGATACGCAAAGTCTTGGATTCCTCATTCCCGTTCGGATAAACTTTCAAATAACAGATTTCAACAATACGGTCTGTGTTGATATTGGTTCCGGTCGTCTCAAGATCGAAAAAGACGATGGGATTTTTCAAATTTAATTTCATTTCTGGTTATTTTTTCGTTTCACCACAGAGGACACAGAGGACACGGAGGGTTGTTTAATAAATATTCAAAATTTTCCTCCGTGTCCTCTGTGCCCTCTGTGGTGAATAATTAATCATTCAACATCATCGGCATCAGCAACATCAGCAAGTCTTCGTTCTCTTCCTGCTCTACGGGAATGATTACTCCGGCTCGTGAGGGATCGGCCAATTCGATAATAACTTCGTCTGCGGAAATGTTGTTCAGGATGTCGATCAGGAACGTAGATTTGAATCCGATACTCATGGCAGCTCCCGCATATTGGCACACCTGTGTTTCTTCGGCAGAGGTGGAGAAGTCGATGTCCTGTGCGGAAATGACAATCTGGTTTTCCTGCATACGGAGTTTAATCAAGCTGCTTGCCTGCGAGGAGAAGATAGACACACGGCGCAAAGCTCCCATCAGCTGCTGGCGGTCTACGGTCAACTTGTGAGGGTTATTTTGAGGAATTACCGAGTTGTAGTTCGGATAACGCCCTTCGATCAGACGGCAAACCATGCGATAGCTTTCGAGCATGAACACGGCGTTGCGTTCGTCGAATTCGATTGTCACCATGCCCTGTTCTTTCGGCAGAAGATTCTTGAGCAGCGTAGCCGGTTTCTTCGGCAGGATGAACGCCGCACGCTCGTTGCCTTTAGCCGCCAATGTCTTGCAACGCACCAGCTTATGACCGTCCGATGCGACCATCGTGATGTCTTCTGTCGTAATATCAAAATAAATACCGTTCATCACCGGACGGAGTTCGTCGTCGGCAGTTGCGAATACCGAGCGGTTGATACCTCCCAGAAGCACTTCCGCTTCCATCTCCACGCGAACTGCATTGTCTCCCAATGTAGCCGACTGAGGGAATTCGTCCGCATTCTGTCCCATCAGACTATATTTTCCGTTCTGATACTGCACCGTAATTTCATAATTGTCCGGGTTGACATCAAACGTCAATGGCTGTTCCGGAATCTCTTTCAGTGCATCCAGCAACGTTTTCGCCACTACGGCAAAACGTCCGTTCGTATCGCTTTCATTCACTTCTACGGTAGTAACCATCGTTGTCTCGCTGTCGGATACGGTGACAGACAATGTTCCATCTTCCAGTTCGAAGAGAAAACAATCGAGGATAGGCAATGCGTTTTTCGAATTGATCACGCGGCTTATAGCCTGTAAATGGCTAGAAAGAGCAGTACTTGAAACGATAAATTTCATATATTTTCGTGTATTTAAGTTT
>ERZ779866.3257-NODE-3257-length-13386-cov-3.431100_pt1 | contig 13386 bp, 11 predicted proteins | sample MGYA00511248_ERZ779866 | MGnify/ENA primary metagenome ERZ779866 (study PRJEB29588, sample SAMEA2155758) | human gut metagenome | biome: human gut; feature: human-associated habitat; material: faeces | place: Denmark | collected 2008/2010 ... | reverse complement strand
CCAACGACCCCCACCATGTCAAGGTGATGCTCTAACCAACTGAGCTACGTGCCTGAACGAGTTCGAAATAGTACAGGACTATTTCAGAAAATGCAAATTATTTTCGAAAAAAAATGAAGTTATTTTCTAAAAGAATTGAGAAAAACATTTAACATCTTGTTTTCTAAAGAATATTTGTTAAATCCAATGCTAATCTTCAATAAAGGCGTCATTACGAACCTTTTTGAATGACGGCAACAATGTGCTTAAAAGCAGCAACAGGGCAATAAACAACAATATCGCTGAAATAGGGCTCATGAAAAAGATGCTCGGATCGCCTCTGGAGAGCAACATCGCACGCCTAAGATTTTCCTCCATCATCGGTCCCAGAACGAACCCTAAAATCAATGGGGCGGGTTCGCAACGCAAGTGATAAAAGAGGTAGCCGGCTATGCCAAACGCGGCCATGAGGGCGATGTCGGTGACGTTATTGTTGACAGAGTAAACGCCGATCGCGCAGACGGCCAGAATGATGGGGTAAAGCACACGATACGGAATGCGGAGAATTTGCACCCACAGGCCCACCATTGGCAAATTCAAAATAACCAAAAAAAAGTTACCGATCCACATCGATACGATCAGTCCCCAAAATAGCGAAGGATCGGACTCGATGACTTGGGGACCCGGCGTGATGTTGTGAATCACAAGCGCCCCCATCATCAGTGCCATCACGGCGTTGGACGGGATCCCGAGAGTGAGCATCGGGATGAAGCTTGTTTGTGCGCCGGCGTTGTTGGCGGCTTCAGGACCTGCGACCGCCCGGATATTGCCGTTTCCGACAGCGACTTCGTTAGGATGGGAACGGATCTTTTTTTCGACTGTGTAGGACGCGAATGAGGAAAGCAATGCGCCGCCGCCCGGTAAAACGCCCAAAAGGCTGCCTAAGATCGTGCCGCGCGAGATGGCGCCAGCGCTTTGCTTGATGGCTTGAGGTTTGGGCAAAGGATTACCGACAGGAAATAGGGTTCGCTTAGGATCGTTAAGGAGCGCCTGAAGATTGATGAGGACTTCGGCGACACCGTATATGCCCATGGAAATGACGGCAAAATCGATGCCGTCTTGAAGCGTCAAGGTGCCGAGCGTGAAGCGAAGCTCTCCGGTATTGACGTCCGTTCCAACAAGACCTAAAAGGAGGCCAACCAGCACCATGGCAAAAGCTTTCAGCAGGTCGCCGTTTGAAAGCACCATCGCTCCCACTAGACCCAGGACCATGAGGCTAAAGTATTCAGGGGCGCCAAAGTACATTGCGGCTTCGGTGAGTGCGGGACTTGCGATGGCAATCAATAGCGTCGCGAAAGTTCCGGCGACAAAGCTTGCGATCGCGGCGATGCCGAGCGCGTCGCCGGCCCGACCTTTTTGAGCGAGTTTGTGGCCGTCGATGCACGTGACAACCGCCGCAGCTTCACCGGGTATATTCATCAAAATGGCAGTCGTGGAACCGCCATACTGGCTGCCGTAATAGATTCCGGCGAGCATGATAATGGCAGAGGTGGGATCTAACGCATAGGTGATCGGCAGCAGTAGCGCCAATGTGGCGACAGGGCCCAACCCGGGCAACACGCCGACAAAAGTGCCGATCAGCACGCCTAAAAAACAGTAGCCGAGATTGGTGAGTGTGAGCGCGCTTTCCAGTCCTAAAAGCAGATGATTGAGCACTTCCATCATCATCTCCAAAAGATCGGACTCAGTGGAATTTCCAAACCGATGCCAACGATAAAGACCAACCCAATGAACACATCAATGGCAACCGTGATAAGGCTGGTCTCTTTAAGCGATCGGGGAAATAAAAGGGCTGTGTTGACGGCGGTGAATACGCTTAGCGTTATCCAGAGTCCAAGGCTTTCAAGGGCCAAGGCAAAAAAGATCAATGAAAAGCACATCACCATGAGGCGCGCAGCGTCAAAGCGCAATGGCGCTGCTTGGGTTTTTGCTGTGATAAAAGCGCCTTTTGCCGCAATGATGACTCCCAAAAGCATCAAGAGGCATGACAAAAGTCGCGGAAAGTCACCAGTGGCCATTCGGGAAGCTGTGCCGCTTGTCAAATTGGAAGAGCCCCAATAAAAAATAATGCCGATTGCAATAAAAAAAAGCCCCGCCGCCGTGTCGCGGCCCACACGTTTGGACATTTTGCTTTATGCCGTCAAAAGATTGAGTTGTTTCAAAAGAGTAGCGTATTTTACTTGCTCTTGGTCAATCCAATGGGAAAAAGCCTCAGGCCCCCTTAAATCATATCCGCCGGCAAGTCGCTCAAACACCTGTTGTTGGGTTTGATCTTTAAAGATGTCGGCAATCAACTGGTATAGATTTTGAGTGGTGAGGGCAGCGGTTCCTTTCGGAGCCAACAGCCCGAACCAGGTTGAAAGGTCGCAGTCGATGCCAAGGCTTTGTAGCGTCGGTACTGCTAATGCAGGGAATGGGGTCGCTGTGGTGACGGCCAAAGCTTTGAGTTTTCCGCTTTGAACCGCTTCGCGAGTGTTGCCCCAATTGTCAAACAAAAGATCGGTTTCACCGGAAAAAATGGAAAGTTGCGCCGCGGCGGCTCCGGCGTAAGGGATATGCTCAATGGGAAAACCGCCCCGGCGTAGTATTTCGCCAGCCAAATGGCCGGCTGATCCCACACCGCCTGAGGCGAAATTGAGCTTGCCGGGATGATTTTTGATGTATTGCAAAAGTGAGGACGCGTCGGAAACGCCCAGTGAAGCCATGCGCTTGGCGCTCATGACCAGAACATTGGGCGCGTCGCTTAAAAGGGCGACCGGAGCAAAGTCTGACGTTTGGTAAGGCAAATCCTTTTGCATGTAAGGATTGACGGCCAAGGTGGCCAAGGCGCCGATTACCAGTGTCTTTCCGTCCGGTTTGGCGTTTTTCGCTGCCTGCATTCCTCGGGACCCGGCCGCGCCCGGTCGATTTTCTACAATCACACGATGATTGGCAGTAGTGAGCTTTTCTGCGATAAAACGCGCGGAAGCGTCCAAGGGACCGCCTGCCGGGTATGGAACGATGATTCTCATCGCGTCCGTTTTAGCGTAAGCGGGCAGGGCCGATAACGCCATCAAAATGGTAAAAGCGCGCCTTGTAAGCATGATTAATCCCTCGGCAGAAGCATTCTGCGGACTATTCTAAACGTTAATGTTGCGCAATGAGCACAACAAATCGCAACAATTCTTTGACGCAATTCTTGTTGCTGGCTGTGCATCGCTATATCATGTGGTTAACATGTATTTGAGTCGCTTCATGCAATCGCTATCGGACTTTTTTACCACAGCTCCCGGTTTGCAACTGCGTCGGTGGGAATCGGCGCAGATGGATTCGTTTTTGTCCAAAACAACGGGGGATTGCGCCTTGCAGTTGGGCGCGCCCTATGGGGCTGTTTTACGCAACGCGCCTCAACCCGTCAAGCTTCTGGGGCTTGGGGCCAAGGAGCGTTTGTCGGAGCCGGCGTCTTTGCCCAACACGCTGTTGGATTTTTCAGCTTTGCCTTTCCGTGAGGCGTCATTTGATTTAATTGTCTCGGTTCACGCCATGGAGCGAACAGACGATGCCACTCAATTTTTCAGTGAAGTGTTTCGTGTTCTAGCGCCTGAAGGACGTTTGGTTTTATTGGGGCTCAACCCTTGGGGGCCTTGGTGGCTTCGTAAAAAGGAGAGCTTTCAAAGGTTGGGTCTGTTTAAACCTTTGACGATTGCTCAAATTAAAAAGTGTGTCGCCCCTTACGCGTTGATTGATCGTGGGCGTTTTGGCGTGTATTGTCCTTCGTTTAGTGACGATCCTCATCGGCTTGCCCGCTGGGGGTGGTGCGAAAAGGCCGGAGACAGGTGGTGGCCTGCGATGGCCAATGGTTTTATGCTCAGCGCGGTGAAAAAAGAAGAGGGGTTTCGACTGATTGGAAAGTTGGAAAAAGCCGGAGAGCTCTTAACCAAAGGCTGGCAACAAGCGCCGGTGGCCACGCAGTGCGAAGAGGCTGATGACGTGTCCAAGGCTCAAGTCTAGTCGGCTTGTGCCTAAGCCCACTCTGTTAGAATAAGCGCTTTCCTTTTTGGACTGAGTCTTTCTGAGTTCCTTTTCATTTTGACAGTATGGTTTCAGAACGTAAATTAAAAATTTGGACCGACGGCGCTTGCAAGTTCAACCCTGGTCCCGGAGGCTGGGGGGCCTATTTGGTTTGGGGTGAGAAAACGCTTGAGCTTTGCGGCGGTGAGGAAGAAACAACCAACAATCGCATGGAGCTCACGGCTGTTATTGAGGCGCTTTCTGCCGTCAAACGCCCGGTGCCCATGACCATTTATCTGGACAGTCAGTATGTGAAAAACGGTATTGACAGCTGGATTGCCGGTTGGAAACGCAAGGGTTGGCGCACGGCGTCCGGGCAGCCAGTCAAAAATGTTGATCTTTGGAAAAAGCTCGATGAGCTGGTGAGTACCCATGACATTGATTGGCAGTGGGTGAAGGGGCACGCCGGTGAAGAGGGCAATGAGAAGGCCGATGAGTTGGCCAACCGGGGCGTTCCGGTGAAAAATCGTTAGGGAGTGAGTCATGCCGACAGCACGTCGTCAGGTGGCGTTGGACACGGAAACAACCGGGATGTTTGCCGATCGCGGGGATCGGTTGATTTCTGTCGGTTGCGTGGAAATCGAAGAGCGTAAGCTTACAAAGCGGACGTTTTATCAGTTGATAAACCCGGAACGTGAAGTGGACGAAGAGGCGGCGCGTATTCACGGCTACACCTGGGATAAGCTCAAAGGACAGCCGCTATTTGAAGACATCGTTGATGATTTTCTTGCGTTCATTAAAGGCTCTGAGCTCTTGATTCACAACGCGGAATTCGACGTTGGCTTTTTGGATATGGAGCTCACGCGTTTAGGACGTGGAAAGCTCGCCGATTATTGCGTCAATATCGTCGATACGCTGCAATTGGCAAAAACAATGCGCCCAGGCCAACGCAACAACCTGGATGCGCTTTGTTCCTATTACGGTGTGAACAACACAGACCGCACTCTTCACGGCGCTTTAATCGACGCCCAACTTTTGGCTCAAGTGTATCTGGCGATGACTCGAGGTCAAGAGACGCTTGACATCGCTTCGGTTGATGTGTCGACTTTGCCACCGATGCCTTCAGATACTTCGGTTTTGCGGGTGGTTAAAGCGAGTGAAGCAGAGCTTAGCGCTCACGCCGAGACACTTGCGAAAATAGATAAAGAAAGTAAGGGCCAGACGGTTTGGAAAGAGGCGAATTAGTGGTTTGCCTGAATATTGTTCTACTTAACTAAAGATGCACGGGCAAGATGGGAAGACTTGCCCTGCTTTTATTCGAGTTCTCAGTCCGATCAAGGAGAAATAACTGATTTATTGAGTTGTTTCTCCTCTTCTTTTTACAATTTTTAAACGTTTTTATTCGTTTAGACAGTCGATTTGGGTAAATTTCCTAATGATTTGGTTCTATTTTCCAATTAACATTAACCTTAGAATCAATCTCAATAAACGTTGCGTCGGAATGGTTGGCGCAACCTGTGCTTATGAAAAGGAGTGGTCGCAGGTTGGTCTGGGGAATCACTCAGGCGGGTTTTGCGACCCAAAATTCCCATGAATAAAACAATGAAGTTGACAACGGTGGGGTTGGCTTGCGCGTTATTTTTATTGTCCGGTTGTTCGGATCGTCGCCAGACCGTGGAGCGCCCGCCTCTGCAAGTAGGAACTATAGTCGCGACGCCAATTTCGACCTATCGTTGGGCTGAGACTTTTGGGCAGACCGAAGGGGTTGAAGAAGTTGAAGTTCGCTCCCAGGTCGGTGGTGTTTTGCGCGCTCTTCACTTTAAAGAAGGCGAGTGGGTCAAAGCGGGCGACACGCTTTTTGAAATTGAGAAAGAACCCTATGAGGCCGCGCTCATTCAGGCACAGGCTCAAGCCAAGCAGGCTCAAGCGAATTTGGTGAAAGCTCAACGCGATTATCGTCGGGCTTCAGAGCTGATTAAAGTGAACGCAATCAGTCGGCAAGAATTCGACGATGCGAAAACGTCTCTTGACGTCGCGGCAAGCGAGCTCGCCCTTGCCAAGGCTCAACAAACCAATGCGCAGATTAATTTGGAACACGCGTTGGTGCCGGCCCCGGTTGACGGCATCGCCGGCAAGAGCGAAGTCAATGTCGGTTCGCTCGTTTCCGCGGAAACTACCCTTTTGACGTCAATAACACAACCCGACACGCTTCGAGTGGCCTTTTCGGTCAGTGATAGCAGTTTAGCGGGCGCGACGCTTACGAAAGACAATATTGTCCAGGTTTATGTTCCTGGCGCGAAGACCCCGCTCATAGCCCGCCTTGACTACATCGGCCGTCAAATTGATGCCGACAGGGGAACGCTGCGTTTGCGTGCAGTTTTACCGAAAACCGATCAGTTGTTGCCGGGGCAATACGTGGAAGTTCGTTTGATGCTTGGCAGGCTTGAAAAAGTGTTTTCCTTGCCGCAAGGGGTGATTCGTCAAAGACCGGACGGAACCTATTCGGTTTATGTCTTGCAGGACGGGTTGGCGCGTGAGCGCGAAGTGACGCTGGCTCACTGGGAAGGCAGCAATTGGATCGTCACCTCCGGACTGAAACCCGGTGAAGAGGTGATCTCTAATCAGATTTTGCGTCTTCGCGATAAATTGAAAGTGGTTAAAGCTAACGCTCAGGGTGTGGATTCCCAAGCGGACGCAAAAACGCCCGATACCACTCAAAACGCTCAACCGAAAGCCTAAAGGGTTAACTGATGCTATCGCAATTTTGTATTCGCCGACCGATTTTTGCTTCGGTTTTGTCGATTTTGATTGTTATTGCGGGCTTGGTGGCCAGTCGTGTGTTGCCGCTGTCGCAATACCCGGATATCTCGCCCCCGTCGGTGTCTATTTCAACGTCCTATGAAGGCGCTGATGCTCAAACGTTGGCTCGTACGGTTGCGGCTCCTATTGAAGACCAACTTTCCGGCATTGAAGGCTTGCAGTACTACACGACTTCAATTCGTTCAAACGGAGACGTGCGCATTTCCTGCGTCTTTGAGGTCGGCACGGATCCGAACGATGCCATGCTTGAAATCAACAACCGCGTTCGAACGGCGGAACGGCGGTTGCCGGAAACAGTGCGGCAAAATGGCGTGACGGTCAGAAAGCGCTCTGAAGAAACCTTGCTGATGATGGCGTTAACTTCGCCTGACGGTTCTATGAACACCACGCAATTGGCTGACTATGCGAACCTCAACATGGTCGATGACCTAAAGCGCATTCCCGGCGTGGGCGATGTGAGTGTTTTCGGTAATGTCCAAGGCGCAATGCGCATTTGGCTCAATCCTGACAAAATGGCGCAGCTAGGAGTCACCGTCCAGGATGTGGAAAACGCTGTCGATCGGCAAAATCGCCAGTACGCAGCCGGTCAGGTGGGCGCGGCGCCCACGACCGAGGAGCAACAGCTTTTTTACTCGATCACGACGGATGGTCAACTTTTAACACCGGAAGAATTCGGCAATATTACCATTCGCTCCGATGGGCCGGACGGCATCATTCGCATTAAGGATATTGCTCGTGTCGAGGTGGGAAAGCGTAGCTATACGTCTTATAACCTTTTAAACGATGCACCGGCCATTACTGTGGGTGTGTACCTGCAAACAGGGGCAAATGCCATGAGCACGGCCGAGCTGGTTAAAGCTGAAATTGATCGGCTCGTACAAAATTTCCCCGAAAACCGCATTAAGCACACGGTCACCGATGACACGACGATTTTTGTGGAAGCCTCGTTGAGCGAAGTGGGAAAAACGCTTTTGGAAGCCGGTTTGCTGGTGCTCATTGTCGTTTTCGTTTTCCTTCAAAATTGGCGCGCGACGATCATTCCGATGATTGCTGTGCCGGTGTCATTGATTGGGACGATGGTGGGGCTGTGGTTATTTGACTTTTCGCTGAATACGCTCACGCTTTTCGCCATGACGCTCGCCATCGGCATCGTGGTCGACGATGCTATTGTGGTGCTTGAAAACGTCGAGCGCATCATGGTGAGCGAAGGGTTGGGGCCCAGGGCGGCCGCCAAAAAGGCCATGAAGGAAGTCGCCGGCGCGTTGGTCGCCATCGTGCTCGTGTTGTCCGCTGTGTTTGTCCCGGTCGCGTTCTTGGGTGGGATGGCCGGCGAGCTTTATCGACAATTCGCCATCACAATTACAATTTCAGTCGCTTTGTCCGGTTTTGTCGCGTTAACGCTGACTCCTGCGTTATGTGCGATCATGTTAAAAAATGAGCATAAAGAACCCGGTCGCTTTTTCTCAAAATTCAATCGGGGATTGGGAACGCTCACATATCAGTTCCAACGGGTCGTCGGCATGGCGCTTCATCACCGAGTGGCTAGCGGCGCCATTTTGATTTTGGTCAGCCTTGCCTGCTATCAGATGGTGCAGATCACTCCGACGTCTTTCGTTCCCCGCGAAGACCAAGGCGTTGTGCGCATGAGTTTAACGTTGCCCGAAGGGGCGTCGTTAAATCGCACGGAAAAAGTCGCTGATGAGTTACAGGAAAAATTGGGTGGAATCGAAGGCGTTGAGTCGGTTTTGACATTGACCGGGTTTGATACGGTCGCCAACGACGTAAGGCAAAACGCCGCCACCTTTGTGTTGAAGCTTAAACATTGGGATGATCGTAAAAATACAGCCAATGACGTCGTTAGAGAAGTGACAGCAATCGGCAACGCGTTGACCGATGGAACGGCTGTGGCCTCGACTCCCGCGCCGATTCGCGGCTTAGGATCCGCGGCAGGTTTCACGGGCTTTTTGCAATCTCGCGAAAGTGACGATCCGCTCCTGTTGCAACAAGTTTCCGAAATGTTTATTGCGGAACTTCAAAAGTCTCCCATTCTCACTGGTTTGCGTGCGACAGCGAAGGCCGAGTCGCCGATGTTGGCAATTCATGTCAATGAAGCGAAAGCTCTGGCAATGGGAGTTGACATCAGCGAGATCTACGGAACGCTTTCGGCAATGATGGGGAGCACGTACATCAATGACTTCACCCGCAACGGCAAGATCAATCGTGTGATCATGCAGGCTGATGCCAAGTATCGGATGAAGCCCGAAGATTTAGGGCGCTCTTGGGTACGAAGTGACGCCGGAGAGATGATTCCGATGTCAACGCTTGTGACTTGGGAGCGAACGTCCGGTTCCGAAACACTGTCCAGAATGAACGGTTATTTGGCGGCTCGCTTTATGGGTGAAGCTGAGCACGGGATCAGTTCCGGTGAAGCGATCGCTGAAGTAGAGCGCATCGCCGAAGAAGTGTTGCCTGAGGGCTACGCGATCGGTTGGATCGGACAGGCCTTCCAAGAAAAACGGCTTGGCTCTTCGGCGGCCCCCGCGTTCATTTTCGGCATTATTGTGGTGTTTTTGATTTTGGCCGCGCAATATGAGCGTTGGTCGTTGCCGATCGCCGTGGTGCTTGCCGTGCCGTTTTCAGTTTTGGGGGCGCTTTTGGCAACTTATTTGAGAGGAATGTCAAACGACATTTATTTCCAAATCGGGTTGCTGGTGCTGGTTGGGTTAACGGCTAAAAACGCGATTTTGATTGTGGAGTTCGCTGCGCAAAAGCTTGAGCAAGGTAAGAGTGTTTTTGACGCGGCGCTTGAAGCGGCCTCAATTCGGTTGCGGCCGATTTTGATGACTTCGTTGGCGTTCATTTTAGGTGTGTTGCCGCTAGCCATTGCAACCGGTCCCGGCGCCGCCTCTCGCCAATCCATGGGCACAGGGGTGTTGGGAGGCATGCTGGCTGCCACTTGCATCGCCATTATCTTCGTTCCGGTCTTTTTCACTTGGTTTGTTTCGAAGAATCCGGTTCGTCGAGATGATGACGAAGAAGATGAAGCCGCTTCGCCTTTCCTAAGTCATCCGGAAAAAACGGATGAGCCAAAGGCTTAATCGGTCAGAAAAAACGGCAACGGGATTTAAGTTTCGTTGCCGTTTTCTTTAGAAATATTTCACGGGCGATGCAAGGTTTTCCAATAACGCAATGACGCTCCAAGCGGTCGATGTGCTGGATTTCGGGTTGCGTGGATCGGGCTTTGAGTTGATGGTGATTTCAGCGGTCATGAGCTCATTTTTCAGCGTTAGGTGATGCGTGTTAACGTGAGTGTTCGGGTCGCTTTTAATCGTTACATGGGCAATTTCCGGTTCTGTGGCCAGCGATGCCGCCACAGCGACATTCACATTTTTCGGGAACCCTGTGATCGCCTCTTTGACTGAGCCTTCGAAGACGGTTGTGGGGCGATCTTCAGGCAGCGTTTGTCCTTTGAGATACGGAGCGCCATTTAAACTTTTCGGTGCTTTGATATTTTCGATTTCCAGTTTAGCCCCTTGCATGAGAGCAAAGGTTTGCATTAAATCGAGACCGCCGATCGCTCCATTGGGGATGTGAAGCGTCGCATGATTGTCCCGTGCGACTTGAATCAGTCTGTTTTTGAGCTCGCGATCAGCCAATGCGCCTATTGACACCGCAACAAGGTCGATTCCGTGACTCAAAATGACTTCTCCGTATTCTCGAAGTGCCTGAGCTCCCGCAAACTCAATGACCATTTTGGGTTTTTGAGCCAAAAGCTCATCGAGGTTGTGAACCGGCTTGGCATCAATTTCTTCTGCCAATGCGGCGGCATGGTCAAAATGCCGAGCAAGAAGCGCGCAGATTTGGTAATGCTCTCCAAGCAACTTCTGCGTGTTTAACGAAAAAATCCGACCGAGAGCTCCGCAGCCAATCACGGCGATCAATGTGCGTTGAGTCATGCTATTTGTCCAGCCAAAAAGGTGATTTAATATTATGCGCCGAGGAAAAGACAGAAAACAAATGACTGAAACAATCCATCAAAAGTTGATGAGAAGCCGCTTGCATTATGGTAGCAGAGAAAACGTCGTCCGCTTTCGAGTTTGAGCGATTGAGTGCGTCTTACGGCGGGGTTGGGGCTGCGGAAAAAATGAGACTATGCAAGCTGAAGCGAGATTTGTGGATCTAGATCTTTAACGATTAAAATCAAAAAGCGAAATAATTAACCGTAGACATCGTTAATAGGTTTCTATATTTTTTGAGTGGGTCAATTTGATGCCAAGTTGTGATTTTAAGACGTTGAATGGAATGCACTGGTCAATTGGTGCATTTGATTTTGATATTCCTTTTATCGGTGATACGGAAAAGGCAACGTACATCTTTAATCAAAATTTAGTTGACATCACATGGAATTGCTTGAGAACTCTTGAGCAAAACCCGTCCACTTTACCTCAAACTAGAACCATTTTGAACGGTAAATCTGTTGATGGCTTAGATGTTAATGATCTTCTTCAAATTAAAAATTATGGTGACGGTGCCAAAGAGCTTGTACGTTTGTTAAGGGCTGGTAAATTTAGGGTCGCTATTGAGTCGGCTTGTGATTTGCATCGTTTTGTGGGCTACAAGGATGCGCTTGAATGGGGCACTCTTAGGAATTTAAATTCCGGAATTCACGATGTTGAGTATGTGCCGCCTTCCTATGAGAAATTGCCTATGCTCGCTAAAAATGGTTTTGAATTTCTTAATACTGAAGTTAAAGACCCAAAAGAACAAGCGATTGCAGTTTTCTTATTCATGGCCAGAACACAATTTTTCTTTGATGCCAACAAGCGAACCGCATCCCTAATGATGAATGGTTGTTTGATGTTAAATGGGTATTGGCCAATTACGGTATTGAATCAGGAAAGTACTGAATTTCATCAAAGATTGGGACAATTTTATGAAACAGGTGATGCTAATGAAATGATGGCCTTTTTTGCCAGAAGCGTTAAAAAACTGTACATTCAAAATGGTCGAAACAAATTGGGATCTCGTTAAGTCCAACTGTTTTGACTGGCTGATTAATTCTGCCATAAGTTCAGTCCTTTATTTCTAAGTCTGAACGTTTGTTGAGTTTTCGCTGTTGAGTTTAAGAAAAACGTCGTCCGTTTTTGAGTTTGAGCGATTGAGTGTGTCTTACGGCGGTTTGTCTCGAAAGGGAATTAGTTTGGGAATTTAAATCGAGCCAAACAGAGGTGTTGAAAACATCAACCCTCTGACTATTTTGGACAGAGGGCCGATACTGAAAGCGACTTTGTTAGTCGTAACTTTTTACTCGAAGAATTTTTTTCGCGTTTTCTTCCCGTTCGTGATTCGGAGGCTCAATGCCGGCAAGCGTGTACTCGATACCCAATTCTTTCCATTTGTACTCGCCAAACGTGTGGTATGGCAGGACTTCGACTTTTTGCACGTTCTTTAAAGTCGCAATAAAGTCCGAGAGTTTTTTGAGATCAGCATCGTTGTCTGTGTATTCCGGCACAAGTACGTGACGGATCCAAACCGGTTTGCCGATTTCATCAAGATAGCGGGCGCAATCCAAGATGGCTTCATTGCTGTGCTTGGTGAGCACTCGATGTTTGGCGTCATCAATGTGTTTCAGATCCAAAAGGACGAGATCCGTGACATCCATTAACGCCTGGAATTTTGGTAAAAACGTCTCGCGACGACTAAAAGGTTGAGCGGCTGTGTCAATGGTGGTGTGAATCCCTTCTTGTTTTGCTAGAGTGAAAAATTCCAGCATGAAGTCCATCTGCAGAAGCGGTTCGCCACCGCTTACCGTAATGCCGCCTTGCTCACCCCAATAAGAGCGGTAGCGAAGAGCGAAGTCCAGCACTTCCCGGGCCGATTTAACCTCGCCGATGCCCGTTTTCCAAGTATCCGGATTGTGGCAGTAAAGGCAGCGCATCTTGCAGCCTTGCAAGAATAAAACAAACCGCACACCGGGACCGTCGACCGAGCCGAAGGTTTCATAGGAGTGGATGAATCCGTTTGCCATTTACAAACTCTCCCAATAAAAGACCGGCCTTTGCGCTAGCGTCTAGCACCGAAGGCCGGTCGGTTTTATGTCACAAAACTACATGCGTTTGTGGCAGGTGCGCGCGATGACGTCCAACTGCTGTTCACGCGTGAGGTCAATGAACTTCACGGCATAGCCGGAGACGCGGATTGTGAAGTTCGCGTATTCCGGTTTTTCCGGATGTTCCATTGCGTCAACCAACTTTTCAGTGCCGAAGATGTTGACGTTCAAGTGGTGAGCGCCACGTTCAAAGTACCCGTCCATAACGGCAACGAGGTTCTTAACGCGCTCATCTTCGCTGTGGCCCAAAGCATCCGGACTGATCGTTTGCGTGTTGGAGATGCCGTCCAAAGCAAACTCGTAGGGGAGCTTGGCAACGGAGTTAAGCGAAGCAAGAAGCCCGTTTTGTTCCGCGCCGTAGCTCGGATTAGCCCCCGGCGAGAGCGGTTCACCGGCTTTGCGGCGATCGGGCAACGACCCGGTGGCCT
>ERZ779866.3255-NODE-3255-length-13392-cov-3.848242_pt1 | contig 13392 bp, 11 predicted proteins | sample MGYA00511248_ERZ779866 | MGnify/ENA primary metagenome ERZ779866 (study PRJEB29588, sample SAMEA2155758) | human gut metagenome | biome: human gut; feature: human-associated habitat; material: faeces | place: Denmark | collected 2008/2010 ... | reverse complement strand
TAAAAACAAAGTCCAATCCTGTTCTTCCGTTCCGCGTCGAAGAATTCCAAGAGTCAGATTTTATTCAGAATCAGCATGCAGTCGCCGTAACTGAAGAACTTATACTTATCATCAACCGCGTGATGATAGGCATGCATCGTGTTCTTATAACCGGCAAACGCGCACACCAGCATGATAAGGGTTGACTCAGGCAAATGGAAATTGGTGATTAAGCAATCAACCACCTGATATTTATAACCCGGGTAAATGAAAATCGAGGTGTCGTTGTGAAAAGGTGCGATTTCGCCAAGTCCGTTTTCTCTTGCATAGGATGCAGCGCTTTCAAGGGAACGGACCGCGGTGGTTCCCACGGCTATAACGCGATGACCTGCCGCATGCGTCGCCTTTACCGCGCTTGCCACTTCCTCAGGCAGCTGCACGAATTCCTTATGCATATGATGCTTTACGATATCGTCCTCGCGGACGGGCTGGAAAGTTCCCGCGCCGACGTGCAAAGTAACGAAAGCGGTATTAACGCCAAGGCGCTTTAATTCTTCAATCTGCTCATTATCAAAATGAAGACCTGCAGTAGGAGCCGCAACCGCGCCCGGCACCTTGCTGTAAACGGTCTGATAGCGATCTTTATCCAAAGCTTCGTCTTCTCTTTCGATATACGGAGGCAAAGGAATATGTCCTACCTTATCCAAAAGATCAAGAAGCGACGAACCGTCAGCGGTCTCAATCATAAATAAATCGCCGTCACGCCCGGTTACGTTTAAAACATATCCGCCGTCGATAAAAAGCTCCGCTCCGGCTTTGGGCGCCTTACTGGCTCTGATATGCGACAAAGCAGTATTAAGTCCCGTTATTCTTTCAATTAAAAGTTCGACAGCTCCGCCGGTTTTCTTGGTGCCGTACAAACGGGCGGGAATTACTTTAGTATCGTTAAACACTAAAAGATCTCCCGGTTTTACGAAATCTTTAAGATCGATAAAAGTACGATCGCAAAGCTCTCCGGTATTGCCGTCAAGGCACAGCATTCTGCATTTGGTGCGCTCGGCACTTGGGTAATTGGCTATAAGCTCTTTTGGCAAATCAAAATTAAAATCACTGCGTAACACTGTCTTAACCTCAAAAAAACTCGGAGCATTCTAGCATTTTTTAGTGATTGTGACGGTAAAAAATGCACGTAAAAAAGCGAAAAGAACGGCAAGTTATAACTATATATTTCTCCGCTTTTTAAAGATCATATAAAGCGTATTAAAAACGGCTTTAGGCAGTTCTCCAATATCATTTACCACGGTAAAGCTTGTGAAAAGATCGCAGCCTGCCGTACTTTCTATTCCAAAACCGTAAACCTCACATGAAAGCTCCTTGGCAAATTCCAAAGCCCTTACGGTCTGCGCAACACTGTCGGGGACTCCGTCGGTTATTACGATAAAGATGCCGCGCTTAAAGGAAAATTCTTTTTGCCTGCCCAAGGCATACCACAAGGCTTGAGCAAGCGGAGTCGAGCCTCGGGGCTTTTGATCAAATCTTGCAATGACGGAACTTACTTTTTCATTATGCTTAAGCGCAATTTCATATTCAGACGTAAATCCCGGGAAAAAGGTCACTTCACAAAATATTCCGTCGATGCCTTCAAGCGCTTTGGCAAGACAATAAGCGCAGCTGCAGGCGATTTCACTGCGCATCCGACCTTTTGATTTTTCTTTTATCATCATCGATCCGGATACGTCTACAAGGACATGAATATAAGTAGAGAAATCTTCCTCTATTTCTTTTTTTAAAAACAATCGGTCATCAAACATAAAAAGTCTTGATAAATGTTTGGTATCAAGATACGTATGACTTTGCCTGCCTGAACGCTTCCTATCGACAAAAGCGCGGGCTGACAGCATCAAAGCCCTTTTTAAAGGATAAAGATCGCGCGCTGCCGCCAAAACGGCTTGGGGATTTCCGTTTTTACATACGCACAGGCCGACAACTCCCAAATCATCACGCGAAGAGCCGTTATCTTTTACCGCTTCATAATTTAAAAGAACGGACTTGTCCGCTCCGACATAGGCTTTTCCCGTTTTATTCAAACATACTTTGGCAAATAAATTATCATCCCGTAAAAATCTGCTTTCCTTTAAAAAATCCTTACCGTTTATCGCCTGCAAATCGCTTTGAGAAAGCGCTTTAGTATTTTTATAAGAATCTTTTAAAGACAAAAGCTCACCAATCTCTTCACAAAGTTTAAGCACGGCAGAGCTGCTTTTAAGATAAGGAGCCTTTTTGATTAAAAAAATTAGCTTGCAAAACGCCTTGACTCTAAGCAACGCTTTTACTTCTTTAAACAATAACAAGGTATTTTTTCTTTGGGAGGCAAAGCCCTGACTTTTTACGCACAAATAATAGGAAATAAATGAAAAGATAAGCGTAAAAGGATGTTTATGCTTATTTAAAAACTCACTTAAATGTTCATCAAAACTTGAGCGCAAAAACTCAAGATTTTCCCAAACCCCGATAAATTCCCTGCCGATAAGCCGCTCAATACGTGCGTCCTCAAGTACGTTAAATAACGAAAAGAAAGTAAAGTTACCTCTTATGCTTTTTACAATTTTAAAATCCGTATAGCGTACATGGGCGGCTTCATGCGCCAAATACCCGTATGCAAGCCTTGCTATGCGATCATCGGTAAGATTAAGCCTCGGAATAACTATTTCCCTGCCGTCGGTATAAGCATAGCTTCCCTGCATCCTTACTTTTATATTAAAAGCTTTTGCATAATTGGCGACAATTATCGGCATTGCGTTTTTCACGTATAACTCCTCATTTTTTACAAAGAGTTATATTGTCGCTTAAGCTAAAACCGACTTTTTTCAAAAACACTGCAAATTGCACACAACGGCTTTACAAAAGGCATAAACAAGCCATTTTTAAAATGTAAAAAATTTTTTAAGCTTTAAAGCTTAAGAAAAGAGCCTTCATCTAAGTTACAATGCTAGGTTAAAGCTTTGCTATTTTGGATCTGACAATGAGCGACTCGGTAAATTACTTAAAAAATTTTTCGTATAAAGAACAGGTTTCCCGCTCTTCCCTGTGGGGACATCACTTTTTATTTTTAAATGTACTCTTATCTCTTTTAATCGGTCTTACTTATGTTTACGCAGCTCCGTCAACCGATTCTTTTGCTGCATTTTTCTACTTAATCGTGACCTGGATGGGGCACATGGGCTTTTTGGCTTTTGTTACCTATCTTATTATTCTCTTCCCTTTAACTTTCATCGGTAATTTCCGTTACTACCGGGTCTTTTCGGTAATTATCGCCATTTTATTTCATTCAATTTTGCTTTTTGACGCCAAATTATATTTAAACGTCAAAATCCATTTATCACTTACCGCACTAAACCTTATTTTCCGTGAACTTGACTTCAATACCGGTCTTAATTACAACTTCCTTTTTATAGCTATTCCCATCGTAATTGCTTTTGAGCTGCTTTTTGCCAAACTTGCCACTAAAAATCTCTACCGCAACGGCAGTAAAAAATGGGTAAAAATAACAAGTCTTGTTTTCATCGCCGCTTTCGTCAGCTCTCACTGCATTCACATTTGGGCCGACGCCACCCGTTACGATAAAATCACGATTTTAAGATCAGCATTCCCCGCGCACTACCCGATGACCGCAAAATCATTCCTGTCAAGCCACGGTTGGATTGAAGGAAGTGCCAAATCCAATAACATCAGCGCTATCGATTACCCGCTGCAGCCGATTGTTTCCAATGCCTCCGGCAAACCGCAAAACATAGTCACCATTTTTATTAACGGCTTAAGCTACGATTCGCAGGATCCCAAGATCACTCCTTACCTTTTGTCTTTAAAACAGCAAAGCGAAAGCTACGAGCAGCACTATCTGCCCTACAAGCTGTTAAAGGACAATCTTTTTGCCTCAAGCTACGGCGTTCCTCTTTTATATAAAGATACTTTCTTAAATAGAAATATTCAGCCCGTCATTTTCAGAGAAATGGCAGCTCAGGAATATATCAGCCGCTTTGTTATAAGCCAAAGCTCGGATCTTGATCCTTCAGTCATAGAAAAGGCCACCGGAGCCCGTGCCAACCAAATAATAACCGCAGTTGACGATAATGAAACCTTAAACAAAGCAGCGCAGCAAATTGCCGATTGGGATCATGATCGTCCTTATTCGACTACCGTCGTGTTATCGGACTTATTTAAGACGAAAAACAAGAATGATTATGATTGGCAGTTAAAAATTTTAGACAGCCGTATCGTTGATTTATTCAACGTGCTTAAGATAAACGATCATTATGACGACACGATGATTATCGTCACCTCGGCAGCAGGCAGTCCTTTTATAAAAAGCGATTTGACATTTAATCGCGACTGTCAGCATGTTCCGCTTATCATCAAATGGCCCGGAAGCGATAATATGTCCGTTGCCGTTAATAAATTAAGCTCGCCTTTTGATCTGCCTGCGACTGTCGCCACGGAAATTCTGCAGGTCACCACCGCTCCTGCCGACTATTCTTTAGGCGAAAATCTAAAAGAGTTAAGCGATCGCAGATTTATCGTCAGCGATGAACCTGAAATCATTCTTATCGGCAGTAAAGATACGACTGTATACAGTGACGAAGGCAGCGCTTTAATTGAAGACAACGGCAAAGCTTTACGCATCAGACCCAATCTTGAAAACTTAATTCGCGCCATGCGCACTCTTAATCGTTTTAAGGAATAAAAATAAATGCAACTTACAGCTCAAAACGTAAAAGAAGTATTAATCGATGCCTCAATGACCAAACCGGTCTTTGCTTATTTTTATGTTGACGCAGAAGAATGCGCCGCCGCAACGACCGCGGTACAAAGTGCCATAGGAGATAACAACGCGTACGTAAGCCTCGTTATGGCAAACGTTCAGGAAGAAGTCGCTCAGGCTATCGCCATGCAGATAGGCTTAAGAAACGTTCCCGCGCTGATCGTTTTTAAAGAAGGCCGCCCCGTTGACGCTTTGCAGGGAGCTGACGTAACTGAAAAATTAAATGAGCTTTTAAATAAATATATGCCCTCTGAAGAGGAGCTTAACCTGCGTGCCGCGTTAGAAGCGGAAGCTGCAGGAGATCTGGGAACGGCGCTGCAAAAAGTAGCCAAAGTCTACAGCGATAATCCTAAAAATAGCCAGGCAAAATTCATCTACATAAGACTGTGCTTAAAACAGAAAAATCTGGATAAAGCCAAAGAACTCATTGATACGGCAACTCGCGAAGAAAAAGACAGCAAAGATTATCAGGATCTGCTTTCTGCCTTGAATCTGGCATTAAAAGCTCAAGAAAGCCCGGAGCTTGCGCTGCTGCAGGAAAAATATAAAGAAAATCCTCAAGATATGGAAATCTTAAAGCAGCTTGCCGCCGCATTAAGCGAGGCGGGGAAACGCCAACAGGCTTTAGATCTCTTATTTGAAGCCTTCAAAAAAGACACCGGCAATGCTCAGGTTAAACAACTTATCATCGATATTTTAAACACGATGCAGGGCGATCCGCTGCAAAGCAAGTATCGCCGCACTCTTTATACTTTGATGTACTAAAGTACGATTTTTCAATCTTTCTTTAGTATTTACAACAGCGCGCATTAATTACGCGCTGTTTTTGTATTACAGTACCGAATAGTGACAATGCTGCAAGGAGATAAAAATAAAAATGAAGCGCAAAATAAGCTTTTTTCTATTAAGCGGTCTTATTTTTTCAGGAATGATCCAGGCAGCTCCTGCATCAAGAGATTTTCCCGTTCCGCAAACCGTAAGCGTTGACATGCAAAAAAGCATTGCCGCGGTAAATAATAGCTGGAAATTCAATATCAAATCCGCAGAGGAATGGTTCCCGCTTATTGACTCTTCATACCGATACGGCAGCCATAATGCAAAAATCATGGCCGACTACTTTAAAGTAAGCATTGACGAAGGCTATATAGGCAATGTCCACACCTACACTCTCACTCCGCCTAGTATTCCCGACGCGCATAAAGCCAAGGTAATTTTATTCATCCACGGCGGCGGTTACGTTTTAAATCCGGGAATTGCCGGCATTGACGAAGGCATAATGATGGCAGGTATCGGCGGATACAAAGTAGTCGCGGTAGATTACAGAATGGCGCCTAAATATCCCTACCCTGCCGCGATTGACGACGCATTTACCGTCTATAAAAAACTATTAAAGGAATACCCGGGCAAAAATATCGGAGTTTTCGGATCTTCTACCGGAGGCGGCATGACTTTAGTTCTTGCCATGCAAGCCCGCGACAACAACGTCGCGATGCCGGGAGCCCTTGCTCCATGCACACCATGGACCGACCTAACTAAAACCGGCGACACCTATTTTACCAACCAACACGTTGACAATAGTCTTGTAGGCTACGACGGTTGGATTGACGATGCCGCACGCGATTATGCCCAGGGAAATGATTTAAAAGATCCGTATCTTTCACCGGTTTACGGCGACGTAACGGGCTTTCCGCCGACTTTACTCGTTTCAGGAACCCGTGATTTATTTTTAAGCAATACGGTAAGAATGCAGCAAAAACTCAATGAGGCCGGAATTGAAAATAATCTTATCGTTTATGAAGGCCAGTCACATTGCCAATTTTATTTAGGCTTGCCGCCTACTGCAAAAGAGCTTCAGGATCACTACAAAAATCTGACCGTATTTTTTGATAAGCATCTGGGCAAATAACTGAATTTTTGCTCTTAACTGTAATATCGGTATGAGGCATGCTTCATACCGATTTTTAATAAGCTTTTTACTCTTTAAGCGACACTTTTTTAGGCGCCGTATCCACCGAAGGCCATCTGCTTATAATCGTCTTTATAAGCGTGGCAAGAGGAATGGCAAAAAACACTCCCCAAAAACCCCACAATCCGCCGAAAATCAAAATAGCGGCCAAAATGGAAAAAGCATCCAGATTCAAAGCTTTTGAAAACAGCATCGGAGTGAGAACGTTACTGTCTAAAAGCTGAATTATTACATAGACGCCCAAAACCCAAACCAAAGTCATGCTAAAGCCAAACTGCAGCATCGCGACCAAAACCACCGGGACACCGATAAGCACGGCGCCCACATAAGGAACGACCACGGAAAGCCCTACCCCGACGCCAAGCAGCGTTCCGTAATTAAGGCCCATGATTTTAAATGCTAAAGTGTTGGCAATTGCGATAATAATGATATGAACAACTTTACCGCGGATGTAGCCGGCAATTTGCGAGTTAATGCTCGGCCAAAATTCTTTAATGATATTTTGGCGGTTAGGCAGAATGTAAGTTAAAACGCGTTTTTGCAGCGCCGATTTATTAGCGAGCATCAAGAAAGTAAAAATCGGCACGATAATTAAATAAATAAGCCAGCTAAAAGCGTTAAAAACGGAAGGCATCAGCTGCGTGCGCATCAGCATCGCAGTTGCTTTCATCAGCTGCAGACGAATTGAAGTAAGCGCCGATAATACCGTATTTTCAGCCACCATTGACGGGATCGGATCTGGCAGCGTGCTGACAAAATCCATAATTTGCTGAGTAATAAGCAAATCAATGTCTTTTACCGACATCACGAACTCATCGGAATGTGCCGCATCACCGTTTATTGCCTGACTTACGTCGGCACCCATGGAAAGAATAATGTTATAAAAAGAGATCCCCTGATTGATAATTTGCGGTACGACTAAAATCAACGCCAGCAGCGCAGATCCTATAAACAAGCACATAACGATGCTTGCGCTTAATCTTCTGCCGATATGAAAACGGCGCATGAAAAAACATACGGCGCCGTCAAGGCAATAGGCAAGACATAAAGCGACCACCAAGGGGCCGACTAACCACATGAAAAAATAAATAATAATGAAAATGCCGATAAGCACGCAGGCAAATTCAGGGGCGCCGGGAACGGAAAAATGCCTCCGGTACCAGTTTTTAAACAGCTCTATCATAAAAATCCTTATTTTTCTGTCTTGATTGTACTCTAAAATCAGTTTGCAAATGACTTTTTTACCGGCTAAAAATTAGCGCTTAAAAAGCTGCTGCTATCTTTTTGCTCATTTTTGTTCATATATAATTTTTTTGTTTACAATCGTAGAAAAGCGCCGTCGTTAAAAACAAGAATTTGAGAAAATCATGCTTAAAGCATTAAAGAAAATTACCTTGGGCATTGCGTTGAGCTCTTTCTTAACGCTGCCTACTTTTGCCGAAATCTCGGTACCTGATATAGGCACAGCCGGGATCATGGGACTTACCGTACAAAAAGAAGAACAAATCGGTAATTATTTTATGCGTACGGCCAGATCGCGTCTGCCTATAGTAGTCGATCCGGTTTTAGATGAATATGTAAGCTCAGTGGGAAACAAACTTTTAATGCACGCAAAAGGAGTACAGTTTCCCTTTGAATTTTTCATAGTAAACAATTTAAACCTTAACGCCTCGGCTTTTTTAGGCGGAAAAGTTCAGATAAATACCGGACTTTTCGTCTATTCCGATACCGAAGATGAATTTGCCTCGGTTCTTGCCCATGAAATTTCTCACGTTACCCAAAGACATATCGCGCGTTTTATCGAAAGCGAAGTAAAAAAGAGCAATACCTCAATTGCCTCTATGGTAGGAGCTATCGCTTTATCCATCATTAATCCCGCCGTAGGCATGGCTGCTTTATCCACATCTTTGGGAATTGCGCAGCAAAGCCGCATCAACTTTACAAGAGAGAATGAATCAGAGGCCGATCGCATCGGCATCGATCTTTTAAACCGCGCCGGATTCAATCCCGCGGGAACCACCGATATGTTCAGAAAGCTTTTGAACATGCAGGGCAATATTAATCCTGTTTTTGCCTTACTTGTCGATCACCCCTTATCGGAAGTGCGTATTGCCGAAGCGGAAAACCGCATCGCCCATTTTAAAAAGAAAAAAGATTCGACCAACCCTGACTTTTTCATGGCCAAGGCACGTATTGACGTACGCTATAAGAAAAACGATTTTGCCGATTTAAAAGAAATTCTCAAAAATGACGCTAAGGCAAATCGTTATTACAAAAATTACGCTCTGGCTTTAACCTGTTATGAATTAAACGAATACGCAGAAGCTAAAACTTATTTAAATAATTTAGGCGCTTCCATGCAAAATAATCTTTTTGTCGTCGATCTTTTAACCGATATCGATCTTAAAGAACACAATTATCAAAGCGCCATCAACCGTCTTAACGGTTTGCATAAAAGAATGCCGCGCAATAAAGCGGTTATCGTTAACTTGGCAAACGCCTACATTCAAAGCGGACAAAATCAAAGAGCCATAAGACTGATTCGTGATTATTTAAAACGCGATCGCGGCTACCCTCTTTCTTACACTCTGCTTACCGAAGCCTACCTTAAAAGCGGTAACCGCTGCGAAGCGTTGCAGGCACAAGGAGAAGATTTTGCGTTAAAAGCCAATTACAACCGCGCCATCGGCTCTTATAACGAAGCATTAAATATCTGCCGCAATAATCTGACCGTAGAAATAATAAAAGCCCGCGTAAGCGAGCTTATTGAGCAAAGAGCGTTTGACGCCGAGCTTAACAAATCCTGGTAAGGTCTAGATATTTAATACCTTCTTGACAAAAGGCACCGTAAGTTCATGCTGTTCGCTAAGCGAGGCTTCGTCAAGGCGATCAAGAATTTTAACGAGGCTGTCCATATCGCGGTTGCTGTGTCTGACTAAAAATGCGGCTACCTTTTCCGGGATAATAAAGCCGCGCTTTTTAGCACGTATCTGCAGCGCGTCGCAGCAGGATTTCTCATCTAAAAAATCAAGCGGCAATGAAACGCCGTTTTCAAAACGGGTATTTAAGTCTTTACGCAAAAAAGGAATTAAATCCGCCGAGGTGCAAGCCGAGGCGATAAAGGTTCCCGTACCTTTATCCACCCAGCGGTTATAAAGGCCGAAAAGCGCCAATTCCCAATCACTATCGCCTGCGATTGCATCAATATTGTCAAGAATAATGACAGGATAAGGATCAACAGACAAAAGCAGCGGCGAAATATCTTTTACCAAGCGCAAATCAACAAAAAAAGCGTTAACTGACGGATTTTTTATTTCTCTAAAAAGAGCATTTAATAAATGGCTTTTACCGACGTGCTTTGGACCGAACACGAAAAACAATTCATTTTTATTACGTAAAACCGCGTCATGCAGCAAATCTACCGCCGCACGATTGCCGCCCGGAACAAACGAATCAAAAAAGCCTTCATCATTGATTTTAAGTGCCAAAGGCTCCTGACGCGGAGCCTTGGGAGTAATAATCATGTCTTTTCCTTTAATACGCGCTTAAAGATGCAGGAAAGTTTACAGGAGATGATGCCAAATCGGCAACCCTGGTATCAGGACGCTGCGCTGAAGCTCTGCCCACGCTGCTTATCTGCGGATTCAACTTAGCGGTCCCGTGATTATAGCGGTAGGCAAAAGGCTCGATTTTTGAAAACTCAGAGCTGTGTTCTAAAGATCCGTCCAAAGAAGCCGGATCAAGTTTTGTGTAAACATCAACGATAAAAGCGTCACTGTCGCTTACCATCGCGCAGTTTATATTTCCCTCAACGCCGATTCCGGATAAGACGCGCTCAAATGAAACTAAATCATTTAAATTATTAATGCCGTAAAGCTTGAGCCTTACGAACTCTTCGTGCGCACCTAATTTATCAGGATCTTCTATTGCCGCGGCAGTTGTCGTAGTGACCTGCTGGAGCTTACTTAAAGCTCCGGCTATTGCCTTGGCCTGATTGTCCGCAAGCACCGTCTCGGATCCATCTCCGGTAAAGTCATAAAGAATTTTACCGTCTTTATCCAAAAGCCTGCAATTTATCAAAATGTTGCCGTCATCTAAATGCTTAACGACAGCGGCAATTACAAAATAGGATCCGTAACGCTTGGATGCCGTTACCAACGTGCCGTTATCGGCTTTTGTCAAAGTATCGTAAGTCACGCTTTGGATATCTTCTAAATCAAGAAGCGGAAACATCAAACGATACTTATAATTGTCGGCACTACGGACAAACGCTCCGGCAAATGAGGAAAGCTCACTGCCGACAAAGCTGCCTGAATCAGGACCTGATTCATACATCCATACGATTATCGGATCTGAAAGTCCCTGCCAGGCATGAGCCCCGTATTTTTCCAAAACCGCAGCGACTTTATCAGTATCAAGCACCACATTAAGCTTTCCGGCATTTAAACGTAAATCGGTCACCGCAGAATAAGCGTCGTCTTCTTTTATTTTTACCTTATTCATTGAACCTAACGTGATGCTGTCAGCTGCTTGAAAAAATGCTGACATAACAGCAGAATCAAGACCTTCACTCAAAGAAATGGAATCTGCGTAAAAGGAGGTATTGTTCTCTTGTGCAGCGTATGCCGTAAGCGGATTTAAAGCAAAAAACACCGCTGCCACACAACATTTCTTAAAACCGTTCATACAAAAACCTTTGAGCCTTCAAACCACGTTTCAATTTTAGCTTATGCGCTTCCTTCTTTTTTTAAAAACAAGAAATATTCTTAGGGCTTTCACTAAAATTAGGCACTTTTACATTCAACCTTCCTTCCTTTTTTTGTACAATATGCACAGCTTATTTCGGAGGATCTATGGCTACAAATTTAACCTACAAGGAAGCCGGTGTTGATATTGATGCCGGTGAAGAGCTCGTCGAGCGTATTAAGGCTCCCATCAAAAGAACCAATCGTCCTGAAGTCATCGGAGGCCTCGGCGGATTCGGTGCTCTGACCCGCATTCCTGCAGGTTATAAAGAGCCGGTTTTAGTATCCGGAACTGACGGCGTCGGTACCAAACTGCGTCTTGCAATTGATTTACACCGTCATTCAACCGTCGGCATCGATCTTGTTGCCATGTGCGTTAACGATCTTATCGTTCAGGGCGCAGAGCCTCTGTTTTTCCTTGATTACTACGCAACCGGCAAACTTAATGTCGATATCGCCACCGAAGTCGTAACCGGCATTGCCCGCGGCTGCGAAATGGCAGGCTGCGCATTAGTAGGCGGTGAAACCGCAGAAATGCCCGGCATGTATGAAATCGGTGATTACGATTTAGCAGGTTTTAGCGTCGGTGTTGTCGAAGCATCAAAAATCATTGACGGATCTGCCGTTAAAGTCGGAGACGCTTTAGTTGCCATTGCCTCATCGGGCCCTCACTCCAACGGCTACTCTTTAATCCGCCGCATCGTTGAAGTATCAGGCGCAAAACCTCTTGAGGACAAACTCCCGTCAGGAAAACTCCTTGCCGATGCTTTGCTTGAGCCTACCCGTATTTATGTCAAACCGGTACTTAAGCTCTTAAAAGAAGTCGAGGTCCATGCTTTGGCCCACATTACCGGCGGCGGTTTCTGGGATAACATCCCGCGCGTTCTTCCTGAAGGCACTTGCGCAGCTTGCGATTCTTCAACCTGGCAGTGGCCTGAGGTATTTAATTGGCTGCAGGAAAAAGGCGGTGTCGATCGCCATGAAATGTACCGCACCTTTAACTGCGGCGCCGGCATGATCATCGCAATGCCTGAAAGCGAAGTCGAAAAAGCCATCGCTGTTTTAAATGCTGAAGGTGAAAAAGCCTGGCGTATCGGTTCAATCGTTAAGCAGGGTGCTGACGGCGCTCAGGTTACTATTGCTTAATCGTTTTTCTACTAAAAAACCGGCAAAAATGCCGGTTTTTTTTATATCTGCAGAAAACAAATTAAGAGCGCTTTACCGATTTTAAGCTTAAGAAAAAGTCAGTGACGTTCTTTGCTATCGGTAAAGAGGTACACACAATAACGCTGCCCATAATATTGTGCGACCCTTCGGTATACACGCGAACGGCTTTTATCGTACCTTTATCCTTTTCGTTTAATGACATTACAAAGCAAGTATTATTGTTTGCCGCCGCCACGGGGAAAACCTGTCCTATAGGATAGTGGCGCATATTACGGTAGACCTTAAGCGCGGTATCCTTATCATAAATATAGTCAACGCCGACAAACTCTTGGGCCTGATGCAGGAAATTTGCGCTCACCCAATTTATGTTTGCCGAAGGAACGCGTTTTGCGTCGCTGTCTTTTAACGCAATTCTCGCTCCGTTCACGTTTTCCAAAAACTCTTTGTAATCATCAGAGAAAGTCGCACCGCAGGCTTTTTCCAAATCGGCAACGGTTGTTTTTGACGCAATCGTAAGTCCTTGCTTAAAAATAATTCCGGCTTTGCTAAGATCGGACATCGCCATGTGTCTTTCTCCTTTTGCAGCTAACTTAGTAAAAATAATGAAATTTTAAATCGTGCTTTTAAATTATAGCACCTTGAAAAAGCCAAAAAAGCGTACAATCGAGTAGGGGAGATCTAGCGATCTGCCCCTCTCACACCACCCACCGTGCAGT
>ERZ779866.3249-NODE-3249-length-13437-cov-4.848976_pt1 | contig 13437 bp, 15 predicted proteins | sample MGYA00511248_ERZ779866 | MGnify/ENA primary metagenome ERZ779866 (study PRJEB29588, sample SAMEA2155758) | human gut metagenome | biome: human gut; feature: human-associated habitat; material: faeces | place: Denmark | collected 2008/2010 ... | reverse complement strand
TGTGCGCGGCCGGGCTGCTTTTGAAGATCTCACGCCTCCGGCATGGGCTTGCCCAGGCGCTTGTACATGGTCTTTTTCACCGCCCGGAGGATGTTCTCATACCCGGTGCAGCGGCACAGGTGGCCGGAGAGGAGTTTTCTCAATTCATCGTCCGTGTACTCCTTGCCGCTCTCCAGGATCTCCACTGCCGTCAGGATAAAGCCCGGCGTGCAGAAGCCGCACTGGATGGCCGCCTCGTCCACAAAGGCCTGCTGGATGTCACTGAGCTCGCCGTTGGGGCCCAGCAGCCCCTCCAGGGTGCGGATGTGCTTGCCCTCCGCCCAGACCGCCAGGTAGATGCAGGAGTTGTAGGCCTCCCCGTCGATGAGGACGTTGCAGGCGCCGCACTCCCCCACCTCGCAGCCCTTCTTCACGGAGGTCATCCGGAAGTCGTTGCGGAGCATATCCGTCAGGCTGGCCCGCACGTCCACCGTGCGCTCCACGTCCTTGCCGTTGAGGTTGAAATGGACCGTCTGGTACTGCATCACGTGTTTCTCCGCCATTACAGGTCACCTCCCGCCAGCTTGACCGCTTCGATGAACGCCCGCCGGGCGCTCTCCACCGCGATGTGCATCCGGAAATCCTTGGCCGCCCGCCAGGAGTCCCGGGGATTGATGTCCTCCTTCACCGCCTGGGCGAAGCGGTCCGCCAGGTCCAGGCTCACCGGCGCTCCGGCGGCGAGGCCCTCGGCGATATCCGAACGCAGCAGCTCCTCGGGATCGACGGCAGCACCTTCATCGACACCAGACGAAAGAACGGCCTGAAGGCGCTCGAGTTCCTCCTCACTCGGTGGCGCCACCACGATGACCATCTCGCCCTTGAGCTCGCCACGCTCGCGCAGCCGCTCGAGCAGAACCGGCGCCTCATCACGCAAAACTTCCTCGTGAAGTTTGGTGAGCTCACGGCACAACGCAACCTCGCGCCCCGGGAACACCTCGGCGATCGCCTCGAGGGACGCCTCAGCCCGATGCGGGGACTCGTAGAACAGCAACGCGCCGGGGATGGATGCGAGGCGACGCAGACGCTTTACCCGTTCTCCATGTTTGCGCGGCAAAAAGCCCTCGAAGAAAAACTGGTCGCACGGAATACCGGAAAGCACGAGCGCCGTCACACACGCGGACGGGCCCGGCAGGACTTCAACACGCGCGCCCGCCTCGCGAGCCGCGTCGACCAGCACCTGGCCGGGATCGGAAACGCTCGGCATACCGGCATCCGAGGCAAAGGCGATTCGCTCACCGGCGAGCAGCCGATCCACGAGCTCGGGAGCGCGCCGCGCGATCACGTTCTCGTCACAGCGGACAAGCGGCTTTGAAATACCCAGATATGCCAGGAGCTTCGAGGTCACGCGCGTGTCCTCGCAGCAAATCACATCTGCGTCGCGAAAAGCCTGCGCCGCCCGCGGGGTAAGGTCTCCCAGATTGCCGATCGGGGTGCCGACCATGGAGAGCACGCCCTCCGCGCCGGCGACAAGGCGCTCCGTGTTGTTCTCCGTCATCCGCTACTCCATCATCGCACGCTCGAGCGGCGCCAAGGCCACACGGGCATCCCATGCCGCAATGCGGCGCTCCGTCTTCCAGGTTTGGAAGAACCATCCGTCCGCATCGTCGAATGTCGCGAGCTGATTGGAAACGAACACGCGCTCATACGCACGGCGTCCCTCGGGTGTCAGGGAAGATCCGGCCAGCACCGCAGCGCCCGACCACTCGCCGACGAACACCGGGAACCCAAGATCGGTCGCTCGGCGAATCAAATCCTTGTTGCGCCCAAGCGCAGCGGCAAGGCCCCTCGGAGTGGTGATGTCTTGCGCGGTCTCGTCGCGGAAGTGGTATAGGTGCAAATCCATCACGACGTTCTGGTATCGGTCGCCGGCCATGAAGCGCTTCCAGGCGCCAGGATGGCCAGAATCCGAAAAGACGATGACCTTGCGAGAGGGCATGTGACGGCGAATCACCTCATACGCATCGCGATAGAAATTGCGTAGGTAATGGCTGGGAATGCCCTCGGTCACAGTGAACAGGTTCTTGCGGATGCTCATCACGGGCGAGTCGAGCAACTCGATACCGAGCAAGCCGTCCCGCTCGCCATAGCGCTCCGCCAAGCGCTCGAGCGTCTCGAGCGCGACGGCGCGGCCGCTCACAGACGAATGCCAATCGCCGACGATATCGGGGGTCACGGAAGACCCATTCGCATCGCCCTGCCCACCGGGAACGGTCGCCAAATCGAGCAGGACGCGCATCTCGTACTTCTCCGCCCACTCCAATGCGCGGTCGATGTAGTCGATACAAGAAATATAGGACTCGCGATCGGTCTGCGAACCAAAAACGTGCCACGGCAAGGGGATGCGCGCCGCGTTGAGGCCCATGGCGGACATACGCTTGAAATCAGCTTCGGAGATAAAGGTCTCATAGTGCTCACGGACGCGCTCGTTATAGGCGACCGCACCCAGCACCTGCTGGAGCTCCCCGTCATTTGAAGCGCCGGTGGCGGCAAATAACGACGGTGTGACCCATGGTTCCAAGATGAACCAGCCGGACAAATTGACACCGCGGATCCTGTCTGACATCGGTGCTCCCCTCGAGTCTCGGTCGACGCGGCAAGAGTCGCCGCAATACAATCCTAATACCCCAAGCCAACTCGTCGCGATCGGACGGGCGTGGAACTGATACAAAAAAGACCTCCTGTTTCCAGGAGGTCTCTTCAATGACGAGGGTGGCGCGGAAGGGAATCGAACCCCTGACACGAGGATTTTCAGTCCTCTGCTCTACCAACTGAGCTACCGAGCCAAGTCATACTGTCGCTGACAGCGGTGATTACTATACCAAATTGAAAAACTCGGTCAAGCAACTTTTGAAAATAGTTTGGGCAATCCCTTTCCGCCACGCAACCAATGCCCCTTTGCACCCGCCATTCAGCTCATCCGACTCACTTCACGCACGGGCGACCGGCGCTCCAGCGCAAACCGCGCTCCGGGGCAGCTGACAACACGCCACCCGTCCACACCTTCGACGCACTTCGCGATTCTGCCGTCACCATCGGCAAAGGCGATATCAAGGTCGAATCTCATGCCGCAGGTATGCACGGACCCGCAATGCGGAAACACCAGCACACACGATTCGCCCCCTTCCCCGCTGAAATCGGAACGGCCAAAACCCCAAAGGCGGTCGAAAAATGTGCAGGCCCATCTCACCTCGCCCGACCATCCCAGCGCCTCGATTGCCCTCTCCACCGCATGGAAGTCGAATGAGCCCACATCCATCGGCACCATCACACAATCACCCCCGAACGCCACGGATCGATCGTCACGCACCGCTCATGCTCCATGAATAGCGGTGCACCGAGTTCGACACCCGCAATCGACCACCCCTGAGGCCATGGTCGGTATCGCATCACGCAGGTAACGTCTCTCAGCGGGCCCACAAGCCCGAGTACCCCTGAGCCATCGAGCCCACTCCGGCCTCCCTCGGAAACCTCCACCTCGATCTCCACCTCATAGCCTTCCATCGCACGCTCCAGCTCCCCTGCCACGGCATCGGCCACACCCCACGTCCCTACTCCCGCATCGGATTCTGATGCCGGCGGAGAGCTGCCGTGCGCCAAGACGATATCGGGAGCCACGCGGTCAAATCTCGCCGTTGCGGATACGAAGACCATCATGTTGTAGGAGATCAACGCCAACACGACAAGAACCGGCGCCACCACCGCAAGCTCAACTGTCGCCTGGGCCCCTTCTTCGCACACGACCCCCTTCCGTGCCGACATTCCCCATCCCCCTTCCCTCCAACAGATCGCGTACCCGCAGCGTAATGGGCACGACCCTTCCGCTTGGCAGTCGCACTTCGGCCAAGATGATTTCAAGCGAGGTCATCCGCTCCCCCAGGTCATAGCCAACAGCCCGTGCCATTCCTTCGAAATCGAGATCGACCTTCGACAGCTCGCGCAATGCGGTCTGACCATCCACCAGGGCCGGCACATCGGAGCGTGCGAGCACGTCTGAGCTGTCAACAAGGACCGGCTTGCGAGGTCGCATGTCAACCGGCTGCATGTCAAGTGCACGCACCACGCCCGTCAACCGATCGCCCAGCCAGCTCCCAACAGAACCCAGCCCCTGGCTATCAAGGCCTCGCGTGAGCTCGTCAAATGCCTCTTCCAGCCCCCGACCAGCGTCCCCATAAGAAACCAGCAACTTTCCCCACAGATCCAGAACCCCGTCCATCAGTCCGACCACTCCGTCGGATCCAACACGCTCTTGAAGCGACGAGAAGAACCCGGACAGTACGCCACCGCCTTCGGAGATCCCATCCGGAGCGAGAACCGCAGCCGCCATGGCACCTCGCCGTGATACATCAGGACTGGCGGCAAACGATGTCTCAAGCGCATCGGGCGTCGCATACTCCGAAGACAATACGAAGGAGACGCACCCGAAACGGCCCGGGGGTGCAATGCGTGGGCGCTTCCCCTCAAGCGTCGCCATGGCCCGATCGAATGCATCTGCCGCCCGCTCGGCATCCCCACGCGCAGCCGCCTCGGCCTCATTTTGGCGACCCTTCGCTTCGAGATATTCCCGGAGTGCCTTCGTAAACGCCCGCAGATGGTATTCGAACCCGTTGTCGATCGACGTCGACGCGGCAGGCACCCGGCCAAGATCATCGACCCCGAAACAGCACGTCGGGCACTCCAAAATCGCCCCATTGTCCAGTGAGGTGAGAGAGGCGGGCGCCCTAAGAGCCCCTCGAGCGCCTGGACACGATTCATCGAAGTGCAACGTTCTCCCGTGCTCTTCCATGCTCGTCGGCCATGCCTCCTCGGTGTAAAGCAACGTCCCCCTCACGTCATCGCTATTGCGCGGCAGAAATTCGAGCGTGGTGTACGCCTCCTCCCCGTCGTCAACCACGCGGGCGCCGTCGAGATGCCCGAGCGCATATCGATAGAATGCGCGACGGGCCGCCGCATCCGCACGCGCCTCCACGCTGCTTCCCTCGGGCTTATCGTTCTCGCACCTCCAACGGTAATAAGCACGGGCGCGCGCTAGCGCACACTCGGGATTCCACGTGATGCTCGAGGCGAAATCGGGATTCTCGGCAGCCGACAACCCTGAAAGGCTCCCCGCGCGCTCCTGCATGTTTCGTCCAGGAGCGCCGCAATCTGCAAGCCACGCCTCTTCCTTCCTTGTCGCAGCCTCCTCCGAGATTCGTTCGAGCTCGGCTGCCGTTTCCTCGAGGCCGCCGCACGCCTGCTCCAGGCCCTCTGTGTCGATCCCCTCCCCCTCCATCGCCGGAAACTCCGATGCGGACGTGGTCGGAACCGCAAAGGCGGTGCCTCGATACCCAACGCTTTCCGATCCTTGTGCATCGCAGGCACGCGCGGCATTCGCCGCGATTAAAAACGGCAGCGATCCCTCGACCCGCTTCAACCCGCTCGAGGCCGACGATATGAAGGAATCCCGCATATCGAACACGCGCCTGGCGGCATCAAGCGTCTCCCGAGCGAGCCCCTGTCCGCCCGGGACAAACAGCCCAACCATCCCCGCTCCCGTCATCGTGAACCCGGCGAGCCCCAAGCTCAGCGCACATGCGTCCAGAACCGTCGCCGCGGTGTGATAAGAGCTCACAACGTTCTCTCCGGCCAACGCGGTCGCGTCGGCACCAACCTGGACATCGCCCGCCCGAGATGCGCTCCATATCGCCAAAGACGATGAAAAGAGTAGGGAAAGAACCACGAGCATCGCACAGGCGGACGCCACAGTCGTATAGGCGCCGTCCTCGATAAACAAGTCCATTCCCACTCTTTTCCCTGGAGGAGGAAGGATCCCGGCTCCACAACGCCCTCGCCGCCGCCTATTCCCACACCGAAATCCAGTCCGCATAATCGCCCTCAACCCACGAGGGCCTTCCCTCATACGCAACGCGCACCTCCATCCGCACATCGCCATGATCCTCCCGCTCCCCAAACGCGCGGGCAAACGCCCCGATCACGGGAAGCGGAGTCACATGCCCGACGATTGCGACTTCAACCGAACCGCCCGTGCTCAAAGCCGGAACGCACTCGATATCCCAAGAACGCGGTCCCCCTGCATGAAAGATCGCCAAATCCGGCACAGCAGCCAGGCGCCTGTATGCAAAGCGTTCGTACACCTCCACCTCATCCGAGCCCGAAACCATGAGCCGGGCCGTCTCAGATGCGGCGGACTCCATAACGGAACGCGTATACAACAGGCACACCGGCTGCAACGCCAGCAACAGCAACGTGAGTAAAGCCGGGAACACCAATGCGCCCTCGACCGTCGCCTGTGCCCGAGATTCCAAGAACAGCTCAATACAGTGCGATATCGACATAGCCATCCCCTTCGAGTCCATGCGATGCCGCCTTTACGGCGGCGTCGGCAAGCCACCCCCGTTCAGCCACTCTCCATAACGCCGCCATACCCAAAATCAGGGCGAGCAGGGCGAGCACCGTCAATGCATACTCCACCGTCCCCTGTGCGGCTCTTTCTCTGACGATGCCTCGCACGCTCGGCATCAACGCTCGGGCAACACGCGCGTCACCCGAACGCGACTGACCGCATCGTCCTCCGTAGTGACCAGCAGCACATCGCACCACGTCGTCCCTTCCCTCAGCACCGCTCCCCACACGTTCCCCTTCAGGTCCAAATAGCCACTCGCAACAAGGGAAGCTGTCCTCGTGCGCGCATATGTCTTGAGAACGTCCTCCGCAAGTGCAGGCAGCGAAGCGCGTTCCTCAAACTCCACCGACGCGCAAGGCCCGTCGCCCATGCGCACCGCGTCCTTCTGCCATGCGTGGAGATCGTCCAAAAACCCACCGAGAGAGCTGGCTCGCACATGTCCGGACATCACTGGGCCCAAACCCGTCATCAGGCCATCCATCGCCACCTCAACCGAACTCCCCGCATTTGCGCGAGCGTCCTCGACAACCGCATCGCGAAGAGATCCCCGCTCCTCTGCAGATTCCAAACGCCCGCGTTCGCTCACCACGCACTGCGTCGCGAACACAAAAGCGGTCGAAAGCACTGTGAGCGCCAAAGGAAGCGCCGCCAGGCGCCAGTCCACGCGTCTCCCCCTCACAGGCTGTTGATCCCCTGCGAAATCGCCTCCCACAACGAGCTGACCTTGTCTCGAAACGCCACGATCGCCAGAATCGCTATCACCACCAGCACTCCGACGAGGATTGCGTACTCGGTCGTACCCTGGCCGCTCTCCTCGCGCAGGATCTGGCGGACCGGCCTGTCACCAGAGACGGCCCGCATCGGGCCATAGGACAGCAGCGGGCACGCAGCCGCAATGCCGAGAGCCGCCTCCCGCGCCTCCCTCAGTGCTTCCTCAACAAAAACCGCGAGCTTGACCATGGCATCCTCCTTCACACCATGTCGGCAGCCGCGAGCAGCGGGCCGACTATCGACAACAACAATGCGGGCAGAATCAACGTGCCCGTCGGAATGAGCAACTTCACGGGCGCGCGCTCGATCTCGCGCTCTACGTGCGCCCGGTGCGCAGTGCGCATTTCACGTCCCTGGCCCTCCAGGGTCTCCGCAAGCGGAGCGCCGAGCTCGAGCGCCTGGGACACCGCGGCGGCAAACGATCCGAGCGCACGCACCCCGGCATCCTGCGCAACGCGGTCGAGGGCCTCGTCCCTCGAGGTCACTCCCACCTGCCAACAAAACAGCGCCTTCTCCATCAGCTGGGCGAGTTCGCCCGACCGTCCCTCGCAATACAGGGAGAGCGACGCATCGAAAGACAGGCCCGCGCTCAACCCGAGCCTCACGATGTCCGTCATCTCCGCCACCTCGCCCATGCCGATCCCTCGGCTCCGCGGGCGCAGCATCTCGAGAGCGAGAGCACGCATCTTTCGAAATGCCAATCCCCCAACGACACGCACGTGGGCACAGCACGCGCGAGCCATCTCGAGTGCCCCGTCCTCCGTCCCCAACCACGCCGCAAGCCCACACAACACGCCGGGGCCGATCACCGCAATAGCGGCGTCAGGCGTATCCGCAACCCATGTTTCCACCAACTCAGCAAACTCCATAAACACACTCCCCTTGCATCCGCCCCTCAGCAAATGGACCTCATGACCGCCCTGATGATCGACCAGGCAATTCCATCCAAAAGAAGGGCGACCGCTATCGAAGCCGCGCCGGGCACCGTCGCTATCCCCTCTCTGAAATCGGATGAGGTCGCCGCGAGGAACGCGACCATGGCAACGGGCATCCCCGCCACTAATCGAGCCGACATGCGTACCTGGGCCGTCCTCACATCCAGCTTTCGACGCAGCTCCACACGCTCCCTCACCAAACGCGCCGCCTCCCCGAGAACATCAGACAGCGGTGCGCCCGTGCGCCGCGAAACCTTGAGCGCAAGCGTCACGAAATCCAATCCCGGCGCGTGAAGACGCTCAACCAACTCGTCAAGCGCCTCGGTCATCCCGGCACCACACGCGACTTGGGCCTCGGCACGCAAGAACTCCGTGCGAACGGGTTCTTGCGCATGAGAGCCCACGTACCGCATCGCCTGCGCGAGCGAGAGCCCCGATGCCATGGACGCAGCAAGCGCTCCGAACGCCTCGACCATCGCACCCTCCAATCGCTCTCGCTTCTTGCGAGAACCGGGCAGAGCCAGCCCGCGCTCTTCCGCGCGCCTGGCAATCGAGGCCCTCATACCGCGCGCCCATGTGACCGTCCGGTCTCGGGTGCGCCCGAGCTCAACCCAATCACTTCTGAGCTCCCCGTCACAGGAAAGAATCAACAGAGAGCTCGCGGCACTTAGCAGGCCGATGCCGACCGACATGACGACCTCCATTCCCGCACCTCCCCCTCATCAAGCAAACCCGACCGAACCGCCTCCTCGATAAACGGGGGCTCGTCGATCAAGGCCCATACCTCCTTCGTCGGATCAAACGACACGTACTCGGTCAATGCCACACCACCGCCCTCCGCGCGCGACACACCGGTGAATGATGAGACGAACCGCCTGCCACCCGGCTTCCTCACCGACATGACCACGCCGTCCAAAGCCATCGCGATCTGTTCCTCAATCAACTCGCTCTGCAGGTCGATTCCATAACGGGCGAGCAATGTGAGTCGCACAATCGCCTCTTGTGCGCTTCCCGCATGCAAAGTGGTAAGCGACCCATCGTGACCCGTGCTCATCGCCTCAAGCATGTCGATCGCCTCCCGATTGCGTACCTCGCCCACCACGATCCGATCGGGGCGCATGCGCAAGGCGTTTACCACCAGATCGTGAATTGCCACCTCACCCGCCCCCTCGATCGACGCCTCGCGCGCTTCGAGCCGCACGACATGCGGATGCCGGGAGAACTTGAGTTCGGCGGAATCCTCGATCGTCACGATTCGCTCCGCTTGCGATATTTCGCACGACAATGCGTTGAGCAGCGTCGTCTTGCCCGAGCCCGTTCCGCCCGCCACCGCCAAATCCATCCTGCACCGCACCGCATATCCCAACAGATGCGCGTACCAATCCGGGATCGACCCCAAATCGACCAGATGTGCCAGCGTGCTAATGCGGTCGGAAAACTTGCGAATCGTCATCGTGGGCCCATCGATGGCTATGGGCGGGATAACCGCGTTCACGCGAAACCCGTTGGGCAGACGGGCGTTGACCATCGGGCTCCGCTCATCGACTCGACGTCCCAACGGAGAGATGATGCGGTCGATGGTGATCCTGATCTGCTCCTCAGATTCGAATATCCTGCCCAGCGGGCAGAGCACGCCCCCTCGCTCGATATACGTCCGGTCGAGACCGTTGACCATGATTTCGGTTACCGAATCGTCCTCGAGCAGCGCCTGCAGAGGCCCCAAGCCGGTCATGTCGTCAAGCACATCGGCGATGAGCGCATTCCGCTCGTCGAAACCCAACCCGAGCGACACGTCGGCATTCAGAGCCGCCTCGAGTGCGGGGCGCAACTCCATCCGCGCCTGTGCAGCCGACCCGGCGCGCACGATGCGCGCAACCTCGACATAGCCCACCCGCTCCATAACCGCATGCTTCGCCCGCACCCGCGCCTCGGACATCACGCCGCCGACCGATCGTGCACGAGCCCCCACCGAAGCCGCACCGCGACCGGAGGAGACACCCCCGCCTCGAGCACGCATGCGCCCGTATACGCTCATCGATGCTCACCGGCCTTGCGCCGCCACGGAAGCCTGAAACGCGGCCTCCGCTCATGATCATCAGGGGCCGGTCCCATGAGCCTCTCATCGAAGGAACACCCGAGCTCGGTCAGCACCCGCGCCGTCAAATCGCGCACATCATGGGAAAACGGCCCCTCACCAGCCACAAGCGAATCCAATCGGCCGAACCCGATGAGCCCGGCAACCTCCTCGCCCCCAAAGGAAATACGGGCACGAGACGCAAGTGATGCCCCCATCTCGAAACGCAACGCATCCTCTTCCGCACAACCCGGGGACCCCAGGCGATTGAACACACTCGTCATGCGAGTCGCGGGAACGCCCAGGCGCGTGGCCAGTCCAACCACCCGGGTGGCAGACGCACCGGCATTCGCACCCGCACTGCCCACGACTAAGCAGCGATCACAAAGAGCAACCACGGCCGCGACAGCATCGCCCCAATGCGTCGAAGTGTCGATGAAAATCACGTCTGCGACCTTACGCAGGACGATGATGAGCCGCTCGACCGGTGCCCCGTACAGCTCCGCGCGTTCCGGTTCGATAAGTGGTCCCCACAGGGTGAGCCCCGGCCCCACGCGCATCGCGCATGATTCGATGTCCTCCTCAGCGAGCTCGCCGTCCATAGCGTGCGTTTCGATGCCCTCGAGGCCCCTGAACGCATCGACGCCCAGAACCGACGGCAAATCGCCAAACATCAGGTCAACGTCTATCACGGCGGCCCGCCAACCGGCGCGGGCCGCACAGGCGGCCATTGCCGCCACCAGCGTCGTCTTACCCGCGCCGCCCTGACCCGATACGACCGCGATTACTGGTGCACGGGGACCGCCGTGATCGGCCACTTCCCGCTCACGCAAGCGTCGGACAACATCTCCCAAATCGACGATATCCCCGGTCTGCTCCGCAACGTCGCCGATGCAGGCAACGGCATCCCCATCCGGCTCATCCAGCGCATCCCACGTCTCCGTACTCCACGGGGGGACTTCATCGCCCCCATATCCCATGGGCGCGAATGGATCATCCGGCACCAGGTCATCGCGTTCGGACGCGACCGTGCCACGCGTCGCGACTTCCATTCCGATATCCATGTGCGCCGCTTCCGCATCTTGACCGTGCGCGTCCGCGCTTCCGGCCAACGACGCGTCCGTCGCGATGACCTCCTGTGCACCGACATCGAAGAGCTCTGAGACGAGTCCGGCGTCCATCCCGTCGATACATGCGAGCACCGCGGGCGCCGCATGCCCCGCCGAACCGCCTCGCACCGCACGTATGACGTGCAGCAAGTCCGAAGCGTTCCCGGGACTCGCCCCCAACGCAATCCGAACGCCATCACCCAGTCCGTGCGCAAGCTCGACGAGCACATCAGCATCATCGATGCACACGATGCGCGCGTCGGGGCAGCGCAGACGAACTTCCTCGCGAACGCGCGCGGCCGCGCCGCCTCCGTCCCATATCAGCCACATAACGTCCATCACCCTTCGCTTCCCTCGTTATTCGCCCTTTCGGATCGAGCCGCCTCCCGCGATGCCGACGCCCCCGGCAACACCAAGGTCACTTCACCGCGCGTGGTCGCCGCCAGGACGTCACGCACAGCCGACGCGTCCACCGCCAGCGTCACCCAGCTCAAATCGCCACCGCCATCAGCCAAGACACTCGTATCGAGCACTTCGGCGCGCGTCAGGCGATCCGCAACCGAAGCGTCTGCAACATAGACATCGACCTCGTCCCCACGGGCGAGCGAGCCGCCCACGGCGTGTTCCGCGTCACTTGCCACCGAAATCGCCACTGTGCCGCGCGGCACCTGCACGACCCTCTCATCACGCAGGAAGTGGGCCTTGGCGAGCGGGGTGTGGGCGGGAATGCGGGCCGTCGCAACTAGCCCAGACGCATCACCCATCGACGTCAGCGCATCCTCCGGCATGAGAGACGAAACCCATTCGACGACCTTCACATTGCCCTCGGAGATCTCGTCACCGGGCTCGATCTCCCTCAGGGCAACGCATACTCGCGTCACATCGCCTCCGTAGCGCTCAAGCGCCCGTCTCGATGCCTGCTCGGCTTCCGCATGCGCCCCGGCGACCGCCGACCATGCGAGCAGCGCGGCACTCAAACCCATCACCGCGCTCAGCCCCAACCTCACGGTCCTTTTCACCCAAACCCCCTCGCCTCAGTTCAATCGGCACCGCACACGTGCCGTGATTCGATTGTCGACGCGACACGGCAAGGAGCCTGGATCGACTTGGGAAAGTGCCTGGTCATCTATGCTTGCAGCTGTTCGCAATCTGCCCGCACCGGACAGGATGAGGGCAGATTACGGTCCGTTGCCGAAAAGGGCTGTGGAAAAGCAAACCGCCTGCACGAGGCAGGCGGTTGCAACAGGCATATGAAGTTGTACGACTGAAGTTGCACGACGTTGGCCACAAGGGACCGCTCGACGCTTCCCAGGCCAAAGGCACAACCACGTAGGTCGCCGGCGCGTCAACCACGCCCCTGCCCCATCTCCGGCGGCGCCCCATGCGACGGAAAGCCCATCGCGCATCCGCACGGACGATTGTCCTATAGGCGGATATCGGGGTCGAGGCTCTGCGCGCTCACTCTCATCTCCCGGGCGAGCGAAAGAAACGCATCCAAACGCGACTGTTCGATCTCACCACACTCCACACCCTCGCGGACGGCGCAGCCCGGCTCGTGGAGGTGCGTGCAGTCGTTGAAGCGGCAGGCACGAGAAGCCTCGACGATTTCGGGGAAGCTCCGAGCGAGACCGCGCTCGTGGCCCACCAAAGGCAGCGATCGAAGGCCCGGGCAATCGGCGATCACGCCGCAAGGCTCGGGGAGGGCCACCATGATGCGGGCGACCGTGGTATGCCGACCGGCGTCATCGCGCTCGCGCACGGCGTTGGTCTCCAATGCCTCGGAGCCGAGCAGGGTGTTCAACAGCGTTGACTTACCCGCACCGGACTCGCCCAAAATCATGCCCACGCTCCCCTGCGGGATGCAAGAGCGGACCTCGTCCAGGCCCTCGCCGGTGAGCGAGGACGTCGCGACAACGCGCACACCCGTACCTGCCAGGCGACGCAGGGCGCCACACACGTTGGCCACTTCGGCGGGCTCGCAACGGTCGACCTTGGTGAGCACCACGACGGGGTCGGCCCCGCAATCTCGTGCGAGCACAAGCGAGCGGGCGACGCGGTCGCGCATGAGCGGCAGGGTATCGCGCTCGGAGCCCAGCGGTTGCACGATGA
>ERZ779866.3244-NODE-3244-length-13452-cov-2.663656_pt1 | contig 13452 bp, 10 predicted proteins | sample MGYA00511248_ERZ779866 | MGnify/ENA primary metagenome ERZ779866 (study PRJEB29588, sample SAMEA2155758) | human gut metagenome | biome: human gut; feature: human-associated habitat; material: faeces | place: Denmark | collected 2008/2010 ... | reverse complement strand
AAGGGGATACACAATTGAAAGCGGAGTTAAATTTACACAGGAATAAGAGGACTTCTGGAGGGGGACTGCAGATAGATAACAGGAGGTAGTTTTAGTATGTATTATGGATTTTATTATGACTGGACTTATATACTGGTACTGATCGGTGTGGTTCTCAGCCTGCTCGCATCGTCCCAGGTGAAAGGAACATTTGCAAAATATTCGAAGATCCGCAGTTATTCAGGGATGACAGGACGAGAAGCGGCAGAACAGATTCTCAGAAGAAATGGAATCTATGATGTGCAGGTGACTCATATCGCGGGAAATCTGACCGATCATTATGATCCGAGAAACAAGACACTGGCACTTTCTGATCCGGTTTATAATTCAACTTCTGTAGCAGCAATCGGAGTTGCGGCACATGAGTGTGGTCATGCAGTACAGCATTTTGAAGGGTATGCACCTTTATCAATCCGTGGGGCACTTGTGCCGGTCGTAAATTTCGGTTCCATGATTTCCTGGCCGTTGATCATTATCGGCCTGTTTATGAATGGCCAGATGTCCAGCTTCCTTATTGATATCGGAATTCTGCTCTTTATGGTAGCTGTGGCATTTCATCTTATAACACTTCCGGTGGAAATCAATGCTTCCAGAAGAGCGGTGAAGGTACTTGGAAATTCAGGAATGCTCCGTGAAGACGAAGTTGGTGGAGTGAAGAAGGTACTTCGGGCAGCAGCAATGACATATGTGGCAAGTGCGGCCGCAATGATTTTACAGCTTTTACGTTTGTTGATCCTGACAAATGGACGAAGAAGGAATGACTGATAAAAAGAAAAAATGCTGTAACTGTTCAGAGCCAACCTCCAAAATGCGGAGAATAGGAGATTATTTATGGGAAAGCAGATCAATGAACGCGAGGTCGTTCTTGAGATTTTGATGGAAATAACAGAGAATGGAGCATATAGTCATAAGATTCTTGGCGATGTTCTGTCAAAATATCAATATCTTGAGAAACGTGAGCGTGCATTTATTACCAGAGTTGTGGAAGGTACTCTGGAACATATGATAGAAATTGATTATATTTTGAATCAGATTTCTAAGACAAAGGTTAAGAAGATGAAACCGGTCATCCGTAATCTTCTTCGTAGCAGTGTCTATCAGCTGAAATATATGGATAGCGTACCGGATCATGCGGTGTGCAGTGAGGCAGTAAAGCTTGCGGTTCGAAAAGGATTTTCAGGTCTGCGGGGATATGTGAATGGGGTTCTGAGAAATGTTGTCCGCAAGATGGACGAGATCGAGTATCCAAAAGAAGATGTACAAAGATTGTCTGTGAAATATTCTGTCCCGGAATGGATTCTTTCTTTATGGAAGAAAGAATATGGGGAAGAGATCACAGAAAAGATGGCAGCAGATTTTCAGAAAGAGAAGCCGATTACGATCCGATGTTGTATGAACCGGGTTACACCGGAAATATTGAAAGAAAAACTGGAAGCAGAAGGAGCGAAAGTAGAAGCACATCCGTATCTTCCTTATGCGTTTTATCTTTCAGATTATGATTATCTGGAAGGTCTGGAAAGTTTTCAGGAAGGACTCTTTGCAGTACAGGATATCAGTTCTATGTTTGTCGGAGAACTGGCAGATCCAAAAGCCGGCGATCATGTAATTGATGTCTGTGCAGCACCGGGAGGAAAATCACTTCATGTGGCAGAGAAGCTTCAGCTGGCAGATGAAGTGGCGGCGAGAGAGAATGGAACAGAAGAAAAGACAGGACGGGTTGAAGCAAGAGATCTGACCGAATATAAGACAGATCTGATTTGGCAGAATATCGACCGTTCCGGACTTGGAAATATTTGTGCTGTATGCAAGGACGCTTCTGTATTTGATGAGTATGATAAGGAAACAGCGGATCTTGTGATTGCAGACCTTCCATGTTCAGGTCTTGGCGTTCTTGGCAAAAAACCAGATCTGAAATATCGCGTACAACCGGAAGATCTTGAAGAACTTGCAGATTTGCAGAGAAAGATTCTGACTTGCGCACAGGCAATCGTCAAGGATGGCGGCACATTGCTGTACAGCACATGTACCGTAAATCCAGGAGAAAACATGGACAATGTGCACTGGTTCTTGAAAGAATACCCACAATTTGAACTGGATGATATTACAGAAAATCTTTGCAAGGAGTTACGAAGTGATGTGATCGATAAGGGATGTATCCAATTCTTCCCGGGAGTTCACGATTGTGACGGATTCTTTATTGCAAGATTAAAGAAAAAAGCATGATTTTCAGGAAATGTGAAAAAAATAGAAAAAGCAGACAAATAATGTGAATAACTCACAGAAAAAACAAAATACAGGAGGAAAACTTTAAGATGAAAAAGGATATCCGTGCTTATGGATATGAAGAATTACAGAAAGAGATGGCGACGATCGGAGAAAAAGCATTTCGTGCAAAACAGATTTATGAATGGCTGCATGTGAAGCTGGTAGATCATTTTGATGAGATGACGAATCTTTCAAAGGCTTTGAGGGAAAAACTGGAAGAGAATTATGAGATTCTCCCGGTTGTTATGCTGGAGAGACAGATTTCCCAGATTGACGGTACGAACAAGTTCCTGTTCCGTCTCTATGATGGAAATGTAGTCGAAAGTGTTCTTATGAAATATAAGCATGGAAATTCTGTCTGTATTTCCTCTCAGGTCGGTTGCAGGATGGGATGTGCATTCTGTGCATCAACGATCGGAGGTCTGGTGAGAAATCTTTCTCCGTCTGAGATGCTTGGACAGATCTATCAGATTCAGAAGATAAGTGGTGAGAGGGTTTCGAATGTGGTGATCATGGGAACCGGAGAACCGATGGATAATTACGATAATTTCCTGAAGTTTATTCATTTACTTACAGATGAGCATGGATTGAACATCAGTCAGAGAAATGTCACCGTATCAACCTGTGGAATAGTTCCAAGGATGAAAGAACTGGCGAAAGAGCATTTACAGATTACACTTGCACTTTCGCTTCACGGTTCAAATCAGGAAAAACGAAGAAAATTGATGCCGGTTGCAAATAAATATGATATCACAGAAGTACTCGCAGCCTGTGACGAATATTTCAAAGAAACCGGCCGGAGAGTGAGCTTTGAGTACAGTCTTGTACATGGTGTGAATGATACGGATGAAGATGCACAGGAACTGATTCATTTATTAAAGCATAAGAACTGTCATATCAATCTGATACCGGTCAACCCGGTAAAAGAGCGTGATTTTGTTCGTCCAAGCCGGAAAAGTGCTTTGAATTTCAAAAATAAACTTGAAAAAAGCGGAATAAATGTTACTATAAGAAGGGAAATGGGCTCTGATATTGACGGAGCCTGCGGTCAGCTCAGGCGCCGCTACGTAGAAACTGAAGGAGAATAGAAGGTATGAAGACATTTTCAATTACAGATGTTGGAATGGTGCGACAGGTAAATCAGGACTACGTCTTTACGACGGGAAAACCACTGGGTATTCTCCAGAACCTGTTCGTGGTAGCGGATGGTATGGGTGGCCATCAGGCAGGAGATTATGCTTCCAAGTGTACGGTGGAAGTGATGATCAAAGAGATTGCGAAGAGCGAGGGTGAGGATATCGAACGTGTTCTTGTGAAAGCAATCAAGGCTGCCAATCGTGAGATTATCAAAGAAGCATCCGGTGACGAACATCTGAAGGGGATGGGAACAACGGTTGTTGCCGCTACTGTGAAAGAACAGATGCTGTATTTTGCCAATGTGGGAGACAGCCGTCTGTATCTGATCAATCAGGGAATCCAACAGCTAAGTAAGGATCATTCTCTTGTAGAAGAGATGGTTCGTCTCGGTGGAATTAAGCCGGAAGAAGCGAAGCATCATCCGGATAAGAATATTATCACAAGAGCGATCGGTGCAAAAGCTGATGTGGATGTGGACTTTTATGAACACCGTCTGAAACGGGGAGACATCATTCTGATGTGTACAGACGGATTAAGTAATATGGTGGAAGATGAAGAACTTTTCCATATTGTGCAGGGAAGCCGGGATATCGTCGAGGCAGGTGAGATGCTGGTGGAAGCAGCAAAAGAGAATGGAGGAACAGATAACATCGGAGTGGTATTGTTTGAGCCATTTGCAGATGAGGTGAGTGTATGATTAAAGAAGGAGTATTTTTAGGGAAACGATACGAGATACTTGGTCGTATCGGTTCTGGCGGAATGGCAGATGTCTATAAAGGCAAGGACCATAAGCTGAATCGTTTTGTTGCGATCAAGGTGTTGAAGAGCACATATCGTTCGGATGAGACGTTTATTAAGAAGTTTTTAAGCGAAGCTCAGGCAGCAGCAGGATTGATGCATCCAAACGTAGTCAATGTCTATGATGTAGGGCAGGATCGTGGTCTTTATTATATGGTCATGGAGCTTGTAGAAGGAATTACGCTGAAGGATTATATCGAGAAGAAAGGAAAGCTTTCAGCAAAAGAGACGATCAGTATTTCTATTCAGATGGTGACAGGCATTCAGGCAGCGCATAACTGCCATATCATTCACCGGGATATTAAGCCGCAGAACATTATTATTTCCAAAGATGGAAAGGTTAAGGTTACTGATTTCGGAATCGCGCGGGCTACGACATCAACGGCAACGCAGGCAGTAACAACAACGGTGATGGGATCTGTACATTACACATCTCCGGAACAGGCCAGAGGCGGTATTGTAGATGAGAAGAGTGATATCTATTCAGCAGGTATCACGATGTATGAGATGATCACCGGGCATGTTCCGTTTGACGGAGATTCGACAGTGACGGTTGCTTTGAAACATTTGAATGAAGTGATTAAGTCTCCTGCAGAAGAAGTACCGGATATTCCGTACAGTCTGGAGTGCATTATTATGAAATGTACACAGAAACTGCCGAATAAACGATATATGAGCTGTGAGGAACTGCTTCAGGATCTGAAGCACTCACTGGTAGATCCGGATGGAGATTTTGTAGTTCTTGATGGTGTGACAAAACGTATGCCGGCAGCATCTCAGGATACAGGACGGACCACGGTTGTTATGTCACAGGATGAACTGAATCGTATGAAGAATCGTCAGAATTATAATGATGATTATGACGACGATTACGAGGATGACTATGACGATTACGATGACCGCCGCAGAAGCCGTTATGATGATGACGATGACTACGACGACCGCCGCAGAAGTCGTTATGATGATGACGATGATTATGATGATCGCCGCAGAAGCCGCTATGATGATCGCCGTAAGAAGAATGAAGTGAATAAAGACACGAAGAAGATCATGAAGATTCTTATGGTTGTTGCCGGTGTTGTGATCGCACTTTTGATCATGTTCCTTGTAGGAAATGCAGTGGGCGTATTTAAAGGTGGAAAAGGAACGACTACACAACAAACAGATTCAGAGATGGTAAAAGTACCGGATGTGACAGGCAAGACATATGAGGAAGCTCAGAAAGAACTGAACAAATATGATCTCGGAATCCATAAGTCAACTGCGCCTTCCGATACTGTTGCAAAAGGAAAGATTATCAGCCAGGATCCTGCTGATGGAAAGAAAGTAAAGAAGCATACAACAGTCAATGTTGTGATCAGCAGTGGTGAAGAAGCTAAGATGACAACGATTCCAAGTGTTGTTGGTTTGGCAGAAGCTGATGCAGAAAAAGCACTTCAGGCGAAGAACCTTGTTGTGAAGAAAGGTGATCCTGTTTACAGTGATGATGTGGAGCAGGGAGAAGTTGTTTCTGTCAGTCCGAGTGAAGGTGCAGAAGTAAAAGAAGGAACAACGGTTACTCTTGTAATAAGCAAGGGAAATCAGCCGGCAACAGTTCCTAAACTTACCGGAAAGTCCCAGTCGGATGCTGAAGCAGCACTTTCACAGGCAGGTTTGTCCGGAAATGCAACTGAAGATTACAGTGATACTGTAGAAGAAGGAGTTATTATTTCACAGGATACAGATGCCGGAAAAGAAGTATCTAAAGGTACAACAATCGGATATGTGGTGAGCAAAGGACCAAAGATGACGGTGGTTACAGTACCGGATCTTTCCTATAAAGACCAGAATACAGCGGAAAAACTGTTGAAGCAGGCAGGACTTACACCGGAGTATATTGGTGAAGATTATAGTGATGAATATCCAGAAGGACAGGTATTCTATCAGTCTGTCAGCAGTGGTACGCAGGTAGAAAAAGGAACAACTGTCCAGTATATGGTCAGCAAAGGATCTCAGCCATCAGATCCGGATAGTGGAGATTCCGGAAATGATTCCGGGACAGAAGAGAACACGAATCAATGATAACAGAGAGCAAGTATATGCAGGGAAAGATAATAAAAGGGATTGCCGGATTCTACTACGTGAATGTAGTAGAATCCGGAATTTTTGAATGTAAAGCAAAAGGTGCTTTTCGAAAAGACGGAATCAAGCCGTTGGTCGGTGATGATGCTGTGATCGAGGTACTTGATGAAAAAGAAATGACAGGAAATATCACAGAGATCCTGCCGCGTAAGAATGAGTTGATTCGTCCGGCAGTAGCCAATATTGATCAGGCACTGGTTGTGTTTGCAGTGACAAAACCGAAACCACATTATAATCTGTTAGATCGTTTTCTTGTCATGATGGAACGAAAAGAGATACCTGTCGTATTATGTTTTAATAAGACGGATATTGCAAGCCATCCTGAAATTGCAGAATTGAAAGAAGTTTATACCGGATGCGGATATCCGGTAATCTTCACAAGTGCGAAGGAAGAAGAAAATATCAGTGAGTTAAAATCACTTTTAAAAGGAAAGACAACTTCGATTGCAGGTCCTTCCGGTGTTGGAAAATCATCCCTGATCAATCTTCTGCAGTCTGAAGTGAAGATGGAGACAGGAAGTATCAGTAAGAAGATTGACCGTGGGAAACATACAACAAGACATTCCGAACTGATCGTGATTGGAGAAGATTCTTATATTATGGATACTCCGGGATTCAGCTCTCTTTATGTCAATGATTTCGAAAAAGAAGATTTAAAATATTATTTTCCGGAATTCACACCATTTGAAGGACAGTGCAAGTTCAATGGCTGTGACCATATACATGAACCCGGATGCGCTGTAAAAGAGGCAGTTGAAGAAGGGAAGATCCATAAGATCAGATATGAAGATTATACGGAGATGTACCGTGAACTAAAGGAAAGAAAGAGGTATTAAGTTTATGAAAAATATTTTGGCACCATCTATTCTCTCAGCAGATTTCAAAATTTTAGGAGAACAGTTGAAATTAACAGAAGAAGCAGGCGCAGAGTATATTCATTTTGATGTGATGGACGGAATGTTCGTTCCAAGCATTTCCTTTGGAATGCCTGTTCTCGCATCAATCAAGGGAGCAACAACACAGACACTGGATGTTCATCTCATGGTGACAGAACCGATCCGTTATGTGGAAGAATTCGTGAAAGCAGGAGCAGATATCGTTACAGTTCATTATGAAGCATGTGAAGATCTGCAGGCAACAATTGATAAAATCCATGCAGCAGGAGCGAAAGTGGGAATTTCTATTAAACCAAAGACACCGGTTGATGTACTGCTTCCATATCTGGATCAGGCAGAGATGTTTCTGATCATGTCTGTAGAACCGGGATTCGGCGGACAGGCATTTATTCCGGAATCACTGGAGCGTATTAGTGAATTGAGAAACCTTCTGAATGAAAAAGGACTTACAACTGATATTGAAGTAGATGGTGGAATCTATCATAAAAACGTGGCAGAAGTACTTGCAGCCGGAGCGAATGTAATGGTCTCAGGCTCAGGAGTTTTTAAAGGTGATATCAAAGATAATACAGCAAAGTTTATGGAGATTTTAAACGGCAATGTGTAAGAGAACAGTTATTGTGAGCGGGGGAATGCTGGAAGAAGATTTTGTCCTTCCAATTCTTGAGGCAGAAGAGACAGAATTTATTATCGGAGTAGATAAAGGACTCGCATTTCTTTATGAACATAAGATCAAGCCGGATTACATTGTGGGAGATTTTGACAGTGTACCGGAAGAAGTGATCGATTATTATAGAAAAGAAGCAAGTGTACCGATCCGGGAGTTCAATCCGGTAAAAGATGCGTCTGATACGGAGATTGCACTTCGTATGTGTCTTGGACTCAGAAGAAAAGAAATCTGGATTCTTGGAGGAACAGGAAATCGTCTGGATCATTTCTGGGCTAATGTTCAGTGCCTGAATATTGCACTTGATGCAGGATCTCAGGCGATGATCTTAGACAGTCATAATAGAATTCGTCTGCTTGATCATGGAATCGCAATTCGCAGAGAAGAAGCTTTCGGAAAGTATTTTTCAGTATTTCCGATGCAACTTCCGGTTGAGGATTTCTGTATCAGCGGTGCAAAATATCCATTGCAGAATCATTTGCTCTCATCAGGAGACAGCTTGTGTGTGAGTAATGAGTTTGCAGAAGGTGAAGATGAAGTGAAGATCTCTTTCGTGTTTGGAAAAGTGATTTTGATGGAGACGAGAGATTGAAATTCAAGCCCCATTATAGTATAATATTAGATGCTATTTTGGGGCTTCTTTTTGTGAAAGAGTCACATAACAGAAAATAAGAGAAATAGACCTTGTGGATTTAGCTTTAGAAATCAAGGTTTTAAGGAGGAAATAGAGAAAATGAAACTTGGAATCGTGGGATTACCGAACGTAGGAAAAAGTACACTGTTCAATTCACTGACAAAGGCCGGTGCAGAATCTGCAAACTATCCATTCTGTACAATTGACCCAAATGTCGGTGTCGTAACAGTTCCGGATAAGAGACTGGATGTGCTTGGAGAGATGTATCATACAAAGAAGATCATTCCGGCAGCAATCGAGTTTGTTGATATTGCAGGACTTGTGAAGGGAGCATCCAAAGGAGAAGGACTTGGAAACCAGTTTCTTGCCAACATCCGTGAGGTTGATGCAATCGTACATGTTGTAAGATGCTTCGAGAATACGAATATTGTGCATGTAGACGGAAGTATTGATCCGCTGCGTGACATTGAGACAATCAATCTTGAGCTGATTTTCTCAGATCTTGAGGTTCTTGAAAGAAGAATCTCCAAGACAGTGAAGCTTTCTAGAAATGATAAGATGGCGGCGAAAGAGCTGGATCTTCAGAACCGTTTGAAAGCACATCTGGAAGAGAATAAGATGGCAAAGAGCTTCGTGACAGAGGATGAGGATGAGCAGGCATGGCTTGCCGAGTACAACCTTCTGACAGCAAAACCTGTAATCTTTGCAGCAAATGTATCTGAGGATGATCTTGCGGATGATGGTGTGAACAATGCAGGGGTTCAGGCAGTTCGTGAGTATGCAAAAGAGGAAGACTGCGAAGTGTTCGTAGTATGTGCAGAAATTGAAGAAGAAATTTCTCAGTTAGATGATGATGAGAAGTCCATGTTCCTTGAAGACCTTGGATTAGAAGAATCCGGACTTGAGAAGCTGATCAAGGCAAGCTATCATCTTCTTGGACTGATCAGTTATCTGACAGCAGGGGAGCCGGAAGTTCGTGCATGGACAATCAAGAAGGGAACAAAGGCACCACAGGCAGCTGGTAAGATTCATACAGACTTTGAACGTGGATTTATCCGTGCGGAAGTAGTAAGTTATGATGATCTGATGGCATGCGGAACTCATGCGGCAGCAAAAGAAAAAGGATTAGTTCGTCTGGAAGGAAAAGACTATGTCGTTCAGGACGGAGATATCATGCTGTTCAGATTTAACGTTTAACAGATATAGGGAATATGCTTGAAAACCAGTTAGATTCATTGTTTTCTAATTGGAAAAGCAGTAAAAACAGGAATCAGGGACAACTAGATTTGTTCCTGATTTCTGTGGATATGAAAGGAAATAACATAATATGCATTACAATATCAGCTTTCCGAATTTAGGGATTTATCTGGATCATGTAGGAAAAAGCATCAGCATCTTTGGGTTTTCCATTGCTTACTACGGCATGATCATCGGTGCAGCAATTTTGATGGGATTTCTGATTGCCACAGCGGAGGCAAAAAGAACAGGACAAAATCCGGAAGACTATCTGGATATGGGAATTGTCGGAGTGATCGCAGGAATTGCGGGTGCAAGAATCTATTACGTGATTTTCTCCTGGGATTTATATAAAGATAATCTTTTGTCTATTTTTAATCTCAGAGAAGGTGGACTGGCAATTTATGGCGGCGTGATCGGAGCAGTGATCGCAGTTTTTGTGATGGCTGCTGTTAAGAAAAAATCACCATTTCAGATTTTGGATACAATTGCACTGGCACTTCTGAATGGTCAGATGCTTGGACGTTGGGGGAATTTCTTTAACAGGGAAGCATTTGGAGAATACACGGATTGTCTGTTTGCAATGAGGCTTCCGGTTGATGCAGTAAGACCGGGAGATATCACAGAACTTATGCGCGAGAACATGCAGAGAATTGACGGAGTCAGTTATATTCAGGTACACCCGACATTTTTGTATGAATCATTATGGTGTGCCGGACTTCTTATTATATTGTTTCTGTATAGGAAACATAAGAAATATGAAGGTGAGCTCTTTCTTATGTACCTGTTTGGTTATGGGGCAGGACGCGTGTGGATCGAGCGGCTTAGAACAGATCAGCTTGTTCTTCCGGGAATCGGATTTCCGGTGTCAGAACTTCTGGCAGGTTGCCTGGTGATTGTGACAGGAATTATGCTGATCTATTGCAGAAGGCATTGCAGAAAAAGAAATGAGAAGAAAAAAGTGGATCAGTATGAGCCGGTGCCAACAAAGATCAAAGGGAAAAAACCACCGAAGTGGGATGACCGGTTGTTTAAAAACAGATAGAATGATAAGAAAAAAGTATAGTGATTCATAAGCTAGAAGAGTTAATGTTCAACAGAAAGTACTCTTCTGGCTTTTTCTATTTCTGCCGGTTTTAGTTAATAATCCCCAATAATAGCACTGATAACTATTCTCAAAACACTGCTCTGCACACGAAAATATACAAAAGAGGATATTTATAACTCTAGACTTTTGTGACTTTTGGAGATATAATGAAACTACATGTGAATTAATTATACTTAACTCAGTGTAAAACCTATGTAACACCTAAGGAGGAATAAAAATGGCAAGAAAAATGAAGACCATGGACGGTAATCAGGCAGCAGCTCACGTTTCTTATGCATATACAGAAGTAGCAGCTATTTACCCGATTACGCCTTCATCCGTTATGCCGGAGCATATCGATGAGTGGGCTACTGAAGGAAGAGAGAACATTTTCGGACAGACTGTACAGGTTACAGAGATGCAGTCCGAGGCCGGAGCAGCAGGTGCTGTTCACGGATCATTAGCAGCAGGTGCTCTTACAACAACATTTACTGCTTCTCAGGGACTCCTTCTTATGATTCCTAACTTATATAAGGTTGCTGGTGAGCAGCTCCCGGGAGTATTCAACGTATCTGCCCGTGCACTTGCAAGCCACGCACTGTCAATTTTTGGAGATCATTCTGATGTTTATGCATGTCGTCAGACAGGAGCAGCTATGCTCTGTGAATCCAGCGTACAGGAAGTAATGGACCTTACTCCGGTTGCTCATTGTGCAGCACTTGAAGGAAAGATTCCATTCATCAACTTCTTTGATGGATTCAGAACATCACACGAGATTCAGAAAATCGAGACATGGGATTATGAAGATCTGAAAGACATGGTAAGCATGGAAGCAATCGACGAGTTCCGCGCACATGCACTTAACCCGAACCACCCATGCCAGAGAGGTTCAGCTCAGAACCCGGATATCTTCTTCCAGGCTAGAGAGGCTTGTAACCCATTCTATGATGCACTTCCGGGAATCGTTCAGAAGTACATGGATAAGGTTAATGAGAAGATCGGAACAGACTACAAACTGTTCAACTACTATGGAGCAGCAGATGCAGAGCACGTGATCGTAGCTATGGGATCTGTTTGTGACACAATCGAGGAGACAATCGATTACCTGACAGCTGCAGGAGAGAAAGTCGGAGTTGTTAAAGTTCGTCTTTACAGACCATTCAGCGCAGAAGCTCTGATCGACGCTATCCCGGATACAGTTAAGAAGATTTCTGTTCTTGACAGAACAAAAGAGCCAGGAGCACTTGGCGAGCCACTGTACCTGGATGTTGTTGCAGCACTTAAAGGATCTAAGTTCGATGCAGTTCCAGTTTACACAGGACGTTATGGACTTGGTTCTAAAGATACAACACCTGCTCAGATTGTTGCTGTATACCACAACGATGAGAAAGCTAAATTCACAATCGGTATTGAAGATGATGTTACACATCTTTCACTTGATGCTGGTAAGCCACTTGTTACAACACCAGAAGGAACAATCAACTGTAAGTTCTGGGGACTTGGAGCTGACGGTACTGTAGGTGCTAACAAGAACTCCATCAAGATCATTGGTGACCATACAGATATGTATGCTCAGGCATACTTCCACTATGATTCCAAAAAATCCGGTGGTGTTACACAGTCCCACTTACGTTTTGGTAAAAAACCAATCCGTTCTACATACCTTGTTACAACAGCTGACTTCGTTGCTTGTCATAACGAAGCATACATCAACCTGTATGATATGTTAAGCGACGTTAAAGAAGGCGGTACATTCCTCTTCAATACAGAATGGTCTGCTGAAGAATTAGACGAAAAACTGCCAGCAAGCGTTAAGAGAGCTCTTGCTCAGAAACACGTTAAATTCTACACAATCAACGCTACAAAGATCGCAAGAGAAATCGGTCTTGGTAACCGTACAAACTCTGTACTTCAGGCTGCATTCTTCAAACTGGCAAACATTATTCCAATCGAAGATGCTGTTAAATACATGAAAGAAGCTATTCTTAAATCCTACGGTAAGAAGGGTGAAGGAATCGTTAACATGAACTACGCAGCAGTAGATGCTGGTGTAGATGGCGCTGTTGAAGTTGCTGTTCCTGCTGAATGGGCAAACGCTGTTGATCCAGAAGTTACAGAAACAAAAGAAATTCCAGATTTCGTTAAGAATATCGTACAGCCTATGAACGCTTGTAAAGGCGATGATCTTCCAGTTAGTATGTATCTTGGAAGAGAAGACGGACATTTCGAATTAGGTACTGCTGCATACGAAAAACGTGGTGTAGCAACTATGGTTCCTGCATGGGATGCTTCCAAATGTATCCAGTGTAACCAGTGTGCTTATGTATGTCCTCACGCTACAATCCGTCCAATCCTCTTAAATGCTGAAGAAAACGCAGCAGCTCCAGAAGGATTTGGTGCAGTTGCCGGTAAAGGTAAAGGCGTTGATCAGTACATGTTCAAGATGCAGGTATCTCCACTTGACTGTCTTGGATGTGGAAGCTGTGCAAATGTCTGCCCGGCTAAGGAAAAAGCTCTTACAATGGTTCCTCTCCATACACAGTATGACGAAGCTCCGAACTGGGAATACTCC
>ERZ779866.3241-NODE-3241-length-13462-cov-2.463415_pt1 | contig 13462 bp, 16 predicted proteins | sample MGYA00511248_ERZ779866 | MGnify/ENA primary metagenome ERZ779866 (study PRJEB29588, sample SAMEA2155758) | human gut metagenome | biome: human gut; feature: human-associated habitat; material: faeces | place: Denmark | collected 2008/2010 ... | reverse complement strand
CGTGCAGACGCATTCGGTCGGATCAAGGATCTGATTCCCGAGGGAATGGAGACGTATCTGGGCGCGGAAGTGCATTTTGCGGCGGAGATGGCGGCGTCGGACGAATCCATTTGCGCGATGGCTATCGGGGACACGCGATACATTTTAGCGGAACTTCCCTTCGCGACCGATTGGAATAAGGGGCTTTGGCGGCGTTTGGAGGACTTTATTTCCTCGACGGACTATATTCCCGTCATCGCGCACGTAGAGCGTTACGACGAGGCGAGAAAAAAGCCCGCGTTGCTGTCCGCGCTCGTGGACATGGGGTGTCTGTTGCAGGTAAATACGCAGGCATTTCTCAAAAAGGAAGACAGCACGATGGCGTTTGCGCTGCTCGAACACGGGCTCGTCCATTGTCTCGGAACGGACACGCATAACATGCAGGAGCGGGCGCCTAAGTATACGGCGGCAAAGGAAGCGATAGAGGAGGCGGGGCTTTACGACCGCTTCGAGAGGATACAGGAAAATATGCTTGCGCTTCTCGAAGATAAGCCGATAACGATAGAGAAGACGAAGCCCGTCAAGAAATTTTTCGGACTGTACTATTGAGTATTTGACATCGGGCTCTGTTATTGAGAACGGAGCCGAAGGAGTGAAGATGAAGACGGACGGTAAAAAATGGATACTCCGCATAGTGCTCACTCTTTCGACGGCCGCCTTTGTCTGCTGGATATTTTCCAATTCCTTGAAAACGGCGGCGGAATCGACCGTGCAGAGCTCTTTTGTCAAAGAGCTCGTGGAAAATTTTTTAAGCGCTTTGGTTCCCGGACAAGGCGTTGAAATCAGCGAACACGTCATTCGTAAGCTGGCGCATTTTTGCGAATACGCGCTGCTGGGGTTTTTGTTGTTTTTTACATATCTTTCCTATACCCGAAAAAAGCTCTGGTTTTTTATTCCGTCGCTTGTCGGGATCGTCATCCCCTTTTGCGACGAAGGCCTGCAATTTTTTTCGGACGGTCGGGCGCCTTCGTTCAAAGATGTAGGAATCGACGTATCGGGAGCAGCATTCGGTTTTCTGTGCGCGTGGGCGGTATATTTTGTCGTTTTGAGTATTGTTCGCGCCAAGCGTAAAAAAAGTTGTAAAGGATAAAGAATCTCTCCAAGGAGCCTTTTTTGCTTTTTCGGGAGAAAAAATTTTATTTTCGTAGAACACTTATGATAATTTCCGTCATTGTTTGTTTTTTGTCCTGCGCTGGATTGATGATTCTCGTTTTAACGAAGCCGACTGTTTCCGTAAAAGGGCATACGTTCGGCATTTATTGGCTTCCCGCCCTGTGCGGGAGCATTTTTTTGCTCCTTTCCGGTACTTTTACGGCGGAGGAGACGTGGGAAGGATTGACGGCCTCCGGCGATATGAATCCGTTAAAGATTCTCGCGCTGTTTCTCTGTCTGACGTTTTTGTCGGTATACCTCGACGAGCTGGGTTTTTTCCGCCGGCTGGCGGCAGTGCTGATCTGCCGCACGGGCAATAGCGGAAAGAAATTGTTTATAGGCATGTACGGATTGGTTTCCTTTCTCACGGTATTTACCTCCAACGACATCGTGGTGCTCACGTTTACTCCCGTGATCTGTAATTTTTGTCGGGAGGAAAAAATCAGTCCGATTCCCTATCTCGTGGGCGAATTTGTCGCTGCCAATACTTGGAGTCTCGCTCTCGTCATCGGCAATCCGACCAATATTTATCTTTCTTCCGCTTGCGGCATCGGTTTTTGCGAATATTTTTCCGTCATGTGGCTGCCGACGCTCGCTGCGGGGCTAACCTCCTTGGTGGTGTTGCTGTTGCTTTTTCATAAACAGTTGTCGAAGCTGTCGTGCGAACGTCCCGAGCGCGTTCAGGTCCTCGACAGAGGCCTGTTGGTGATCGGCGTGATTCATCTGGCGGTCTGTATCGCGGGGCTGGCGGCGTCCTCGTGGTTTTCGTTTCCGATGTGGGCGGTAGCCTTGGGCGGAGCGGCTTCGCTTTGGATATGTACTCTGATTTTCGGCGCAGTGAAAAGGCGTTTTTCGCTTTCGGGGCGGCTGCTGGGGAAATCGTTGAAAAGGGCGCCGTGGGAGCTGGTTCCCTTTGTCTTGTCGATGTTCGTCATCGTGCTTTCCTTGGAAAAATACGGAGTTACGGAAAAAATTGCCGCCGTGCTGGGCGGAAAAGGCGAACTTTTCAAATACGGTTTTGCGTCTTTTTTGGTTTCCAACGTCATCAATAACATACCCATGAGCGTCCTTTTCGGCGGCGTTCTCGGTGTTTCCGAAGCATCTTTGAAAAGCATATACGCTACGATTATCGGCAGTAATCTCGGCGCCTGTCTGACCCCGGTCGGGGCATTGGCGGGAATCATGTGGACAGGGCTTTTGAAAAGTTACGGCGTAAAATTTTCTTTCCGTCAATTTATCGGTTACGGAGCAGTCGTTGCGTTGCCGGCGCTCTTGGCGGCGCTGGGCGGAGTAGCGTTGGTATTGTGTTATACATAAAAAGGCCGCGATAAACGCATACTGAACGATATGAAAAAGCGAATTATCTTAAAGAGTGCGGCATTCGCCTCTGCAGTGGTGCTTTCGCCGCTCTTGTTCAGCGTCTCGGCGTTGGGCGGGCTCAAAGACGTGGCGCAGCCCTATTTGGGAACTTATGAATGCGAACAGATTTTTTTCGGCGGCGAGGAACGGACGGACGATTTCGACTATCTCAGAATAGAGCTCCGACCCAAGGGCGAGCTGAAACTGTTCTGTAAAGAAAAGGACGGGCATAAATGGGAGAAGGAAGCGAAATATAGCTATGACGCCGAGACGAACAAGCTGACGATTTTTGCCGACCTCGGCGGAATGGAAAAGAAGAAGGAATTTTCTGTGGAAAAGGGCAGAATAGACGTATCGGTGCGCTACGGCGGAAAAATGCTCGTCATGAAATTTGTAAGGAAGTAAGGAAAAAAAGGGACGGAGACAGGATAATTCCCATAGGGGAAAAAAGAGCGAAGATTTTTTAATCTACGCTCTTTTTTATATTATTCGAGTTTATCCGTTATCAATCTGCAATCATCACATCTAAACATTTTAACCAAACCGATTTGATCATCGCATTCAATCAGAGTTTTACCGCATTTAGGACATTTATCGTTGTTAATTTTTTTCTTGTCACGATCAGAAATTAAAAAGAATCTTGATAAACTTAAATATACGGGTTTTTTGATTTTATTTTCCAATTCCTTCCTAATTTCAAATGCCCTTTTGTTTAAAGACGAATTAGGATTAACTAATTGATTTTTTGTAAATCGGTCCGATAGCGATTGCATATATAGTTCGTGTACGCTTGCATAAGTTTTTTGATAATTGATTAAAGTAAAATGTTCTTCTTCGAGATATAAATACGGCACTTTATAAAGGGGAGTCTCATTCCCGCATTTTCCGCAAATCAGTGGGCTTGATGTTCCGATTTCAGAAGTTGTAAATAAAATATAATAAGGCGCTGTTTCACAATTACAGTTAGGATCATATAAAATATTTTTTCCCATTTCTTTAATTTGAACAACAAGGTGCTTATAAGAGCGGTTTACGTATTCGTTATTGTATTTTTCTCTAATGCTTTCTAAATTTGGCACATTTACGAATACTTCATACTTATGCTGTCCTGGATTGATCAAATTGTAATCCGAATAAATTTGCCCGTTCATATATAACGTACATAAATAATCTTCAATTAGTTCTTGCTCATCGGAAAAAAATTTTTGTTTATTATAATTTATCTCGTCTGCTTTTACACGAATATCAAGATTTAACAAACTACACATTCTGCCTGTTTCCCTAAATTGCTTATCTTACCATCATTATATTATAAACAACTTCAAAAGTAAAGTAAATAAGCGCATTATATCACCTTACTCGTAAGGCGGTATAATGCGCTATACTTTTTTCCGCGGTAAATTCCCTATGGGAAGAGCGTTAATCCGTCTCTTTTTTTGGAAATAAACGCAAACAAACGTTCGATAAATGCTTGCCGTTTTGCGGGGAATATGGTATAATGATCTTATTATGGAAAGGGAATTGACGGCAGATCAGGAGAACGCGAAAAAGTTAATAACGGAGTGGTTTTTGAATACGGACAACCGAGTTTTCGTATTGGCGGGATATGCGGGGACGGGAAAGACGTTTCTCATCAATCACGTAGTGCAGGACGTTTTGCATTTGAAAGCGGGAAGCGAAGCGGTCTTCGTCACGCCGACGGGGAAAGCTGCGACGGTACTCATAAAAAACGGAACGGTGGCGGGGACGGTGCATAGTCTGATTTATACGCGGGACGAGGACGATTTCGACGTAGACGAAAACGGAGAAGTGGTGGAAAGGGAAACGCTGTCGTTTACGAAAAAGGAAAAGATAGACGAGAAAATCCGCCTGATTATCGTGGACGAAGCGTCCATGATCGGAGAGGACGTCTTGCGGGATTTGTTGAGCTTTGACGTCAAATGCCTGTTTTCGGGGGACAATGCGCAGCTTCCGCCCGTCAACGGCACCTGCGGGTTGTTGGAACATCCGGACTATATGTTGACGGAGATCGTGCGTCAGGCGTCGGACAATCCGATCATACAGGTGGCGACGCTGGCGCGGGAGGGGAAGTCTATTCCCTACGGAAATTACGGCGACAAAGTGTGCGTCGTGGGTAAGAATTTTTTATCTCCCGCGGAGCGGAAACGAATTTTTCTGAAAGCGGATCAAATCATCTGCGGCAGGAACAAAACGCGTGTAGCCCTGAATCGGGAAATCCGCGGATATAAGGGAATCGACGAGAGCGCGCTTTTGCCCGTAGAGGGGGAAAAGCTCATCTGTACGCTCAACGATTGGGAGAAGCCGTTGGATAAGGACGGGAATTTCCATCTCGTCAACGGAATTATCGGTACGGGCAGCAATATACGGGAGAGCATGGATTTTTTGGCTTCCATGGATTTCAAGGCGGACTTTGCGGACGAGAGCGTGTGGGTGCCTTTCGACACGGCTGTTTTCACGGAGGGGCGATACGCGCACGCCTACGGGGACAGGGCGGTGAAGCTCATCGACGGGACTGTGGTGCACGAGAGCAATTTCGCGCTGTTGCATCAACTGAAATCGGTGTCGGAGGAACCCATTTGTCGGTTTGAATTTGCCTATGCAGTCACTTGTCATAAAGCGCAGGGTTCGGAATTTGATTTCGTGGTGGTGTTCGACGAATCTTGGGCGTTCGGCGGGGAGCGCAACCGCTGGCTGTATACGGCGATCACGCGGGCGCGGGAGAAGTTGTTGATTATCAGATAAAACAGAAAATTTGGGAGGGACAGAGATGACGGAAAAAGAGAAATTGGCTTTGGGCGTATTGTACGACCCGTATCATTGCGAAGAGCTTTTCAAGGAGCGGGAAATTTGTAAAACGCTCTGTCAGAAATATAATCAGCTTCCGTACGGCGATTATGAAGGCCGAAAGGAAATTCTTCGCAGGATCATCGGAAAGTTTGCGGGGGATTTTATCATAGAGCCGCCCTTTATCTGCGATTACGGCTATAATATTTCTGTGGGTAAGAATTTTTATGCCAATCATAATCTCGTGATTCTCGACGCTACGAAAGTGGAAATCGGAGACAACGTATTCATTGCCCCCGATTGCGGAATTTATGCGGCGGGACACCCTTTGGACGTTGAAGACAGGAACGCGGGGCTGGAATACGCTTTTCCCGTAAAAATCGGCAATAACGTCTGGATCGGCGGCCACGTCTGCATTATGCCCGGTGTCACGATCGGGGATAATACGGTAATCGCGGGCGGAAGCGTGGTCGTGAAGGATATTCCTTCGGGCGTCCTCGCCGGCGGAAATCCTTGCCGCGTCATTCGCAAAATTACGGCCGAGGATAAAAATAAATACCGCCGCCTCTGATACGCGCTTGACGGCCGCGCCGCGGGTTTGCTATAATGTAAGAAAAGATAACAAAAAAACAAAATACCCGTTTGCGGCGCCGAAAGCTCTTTTTTTCGCTCTTTCCCCGCGGACGAAATCGAGGGAGGCGCGTTATGAATTTATTTTCCCGCACGGAATTGCTGATCGGGAAATCGGGAATGGAAAAATTGAAACGCGCGCGCGTCGCCGTGTTCGGAATCGGCGGCGTGGGCGGCTATGCAGTGGAGGCATTGGTCAGGAGCGGCATAGGCCGCTTAGAGCTCGTCGATAACGACAAGGTTTCCCCGACCAACGTCAATCGTCAGATTATCGCCCTTTCGGATACGTTGGGGCGGTATAAGACGGAAGCCGCCGCCGAAAGAGCCCGCGCCATCAATCCCGAATGCGAAGTGACCTGTCGGAACTGTTTTTTTACGTCGGAGACGGCGGGAACGTTCGATTTTTCCGATTACGATTATGTCATTGATGCCATCGACACGCTCGCAGGGAAAATTGCGATCGTAAAGGCCTGTCGGGAGGCGGGAACGCCCGTCGTGAGCTGTATGGGCGCGGGGAATAAGCTGGATCCGACGGCGTTCGAAGTGACGGACATCTATAAGACGAGCGTTTGTCCCCTCGCGCGCGCCATGCGCAAGCTGTGCCGCGAAAACGGAATCGAAAAGCTCAAAGTGGTATATTCTAAGGAAATTCCCGTGTCGGCGGCGGATTCGGAAAGGGCTGCGAGGGAAGAGGGCGCGTATAAGCTTCGGGTTCCGGGCAGTATCGCGTTTGTGCCGTCCGTGGCGGGGCTGATCGCCGCGGGCGAGGCGATAAAAGAAATATCGGGCACGTACGGAAACGGGATAGGCTCGTAATAAGGAAAGGACGAAGATGCCCAAGAAGTTGGAAAAATATCAGGAAATAGAACGTTCCGTCATCACCACTTATCGGAAAGTGCTTTGGTCGCCTTTCGTTCTAGCGGTAAAAAAATACCGCCTCATCGCGGAGGGCGATAAAATCGCGGTTTGCATTTCGGGCGGAAAGGACAGCATGCTCCTTGCAAAGCTCATGCAGGAACTTCACCGTCACAGCGAGGTGAATTTCGACCTCGTCTTTTTGGTCATGGACCCCGGCTATAACGAAGCGAATCGAAGAAAAATAGAGGAAAACGCGGCGCTCCTGCACGTTCCCGTGCAGATTTTCCGAACGGATATTTTTGCCGCGTCGGAAGCGGCGGCAGGGGACTCCCCCTGCTATCTCTGCGCGCGCATGCGCAGAGGGCACCTGTACGCAAAGGCGAAGGAACTCGGCTGTAACAAAATCGCTTTGGGCCACCATAAGAGCGACGTCATCGAGACGACGCTCATGGCGATGCTGTACGGGGGACAGGTACAGGGCATGCTCCCCAGAATCAGGAGCACGAATTTTGAAGGAATGGAACTCATTCGTCCCCTGTATTGCATTTTAGAGTCGGACATTCTCCGCTGGAAGGAGTTCAACGGTCTGGACTTCATCGCCTGCGCCTGCCGTTTTACGGAACGGACGGCCTCGTCCGAACCCGCGTTTTCTGCCCGCAAGAGGGTAAAGGAATGGATCGCGCAGTTAAAGAAGGAAAATCCGAACGTGGAGAATAATATTTTTCAAAGTATTCATAACGTGCAGCTGGATACATTGGCGGGGTATAAGCAGGAGGGAACGGTCCATTCGTTTTTGGAGCGCTTCGGGGAGGAAAGGGAGTGAACGAAGAGGAAAGGTTGTGGCGCAATCGGTTTTCGGAACTTGCCGAACGGGCTTATGCGAGAGGCAGGTATTCGTTTACCGATTTTTTGTCCCCGACGGAGCAGCAATATTTTTACGGAGCGGAACGGGAGCTCTCGTATGCGGGCGTTTGGATTTGGGGCGGCTATGAAGGAGCGGAACGGCAGATGATTCGTTTCGGGAGCGGGGATTACGAAGAAGCGTTCCCGATCGTCTGCCTGAAAATTTCTCCGTCGAGCGCGAAATTTTCGGAGGAGCTGACGCATCGGGACTATTTAGGCGCGCTGTTGAATCTGGGGATCGAGCGTTCGACCTTGGGGGATATCGTTCCCTTTTCGGGCGGGGCGTATCTCTATTGTGCCGAGCGAATATCGCCGTTTATCGAAGAGCAGTTGACGCGGGTACGCCGCACGGAGGTTAAGTGTTTTCGGGCGGAGACGGTGGAGTTTGAGAGGAAGGAGCGGGAAAGCGAGACGTGTTTTCTCTCTTCTCTGCGCGCGGATTGCGCGGTAGCCGCAGCCTTTCGCCTTTCGAGGGGGGAGGCGGAAAAGTATTTCGAAGCGGAGCGGGTGTTCATCAACGGTCGGCTCTGTCCGAGGTCGTCCAAGGAGCTAAACGAGGGCGATCGGGTGACCGTGCGGGGAAAGGGAAGATTTTTTCTCGCGGAAATTTCGGGCGAGAGCAGGAAAGGGCGGCTGAGGTGCCGTATTGAGAGGGATTGAGATGTTGGAGAGCGTGTTGGCGGAATCGGAAGAGGGTTGCGTAAAAAATCGGTCGTTCGAGCGGGAGCGCCTTTCGGACGCAGATTTATCCGAAGCGGAATTCGAGCGGGTGCGGTTCAAAAAGTGCGTGTTCGAGGGGTGTCGTTTTTCGTCCTCGGCCTTTTACGGGGCGGAGTTCGAGAACTGTATTTTTTCGGGATGCAGCTTTTCCGAAGGGTATTTCAGGGGCTGTAATTTTTCCGTCTGTAAAGGGGACGGCTGCAATTTTTCGGAAAGTCGTTTTAAGGACGGGCTGTTCGAGGACAGTTCGTTTTGCTATGCGGATTTTACGAAATCGGTGTGGGAAAATTGCCGATTGAAGGACAGCCTGTTCAAGGATTCCGCTTTTCCCGAATCGAAGTGGAAGAAAATGACTTTGGCGCGCACGGATTTGAGCGGTTCGGATTTTTTCCGTACTTCCTTAAAGGATATTGACTTGTCGGACTGTAAAATCGAGCGGATTATTCTTTCGGATACTTTTCGGGAGCTTCGCGGCGCGACGATCAATCCGTTTCAGGCGGCGGAGCTCGTCCGACTTTTGGGTGTAAAGGTCGTATAATGCGACGGCGGCGACGTCCGCGGCCGTTTTTCGGCAGGCCTGCAAGAAAAAATCGAAAACCGCTATTGACAAACGGGATAGAATGTGTTATAATCCGTAAGAGACGGCTTTAAGGCGTCCTCTTACGGATTTTTTCGGGACGGGAAGATGATATACGAAATTGCAGACCTGCGCATCAGGATAGAAAATCGCTGTTCCTTTACGACGGAATTTTGCAAAGAATATTTTTCTCAAATCGACGGAACCTTCGATTTGTCCGCGAAAGTCTCAAAGGCAGCTTTCGCGGAGGAAAAACACCTCTCGCCCGGGTATTCGGACGGATATATCGAAAATATTTGTCTGTATCGTGAAATTTGTATGCAACTGCCCCGCTTCGACCGCTTTTTGCTGCATGCGGCGGTGCTTTCTTTTGCGGGTGAGGGCTACGCTTTTCTCGGCAGGAGCGGCGTCGGAAAATCCACGCACACGGGGCTTTGGCTGAAATATCTCCCCGAAACGAGAATCATCAACGGAGATAAACCCGTCATAGCGAAAAAGGGCTCCTGTTTTTACGCCTACGGCACGCCGTGGAACGGAAAAGAAGGGCGCGGGGAAAAGGGAAGCGCGGTCTTAAAGGGGCTTTGCTTTCTCGAACAGGCAAAGGAGAACCGCTTGACTCGACTGACGGAAAAGGAAGCCGCGGACAGGATATTTTCGCAGATTCTCATTCCGTCCGACGAGGAGAACGCGGCAAAGACGCTGGAACTCGTGGACGGACTCATTTCTTCGACGCCCGCATACCTGCTTTGCGCGGACGTCTCGGAAGAGGCGGTAAAGACGTCGTTCGAGGGGCTGACGGGCCGAAAGTATTTAAGAAAGTATTCGAGATAGAAACGGAGGGGTGTATGAAGATTAAAAAGGGCTTTGTCGTTCGGAAGGTAGCGGGAGAAAATATCGTGGTGCCGGTCGGCGGCATGAGTAAAACTTTTCACGGCATGATCAAGCTCAACGATACGGGGAATTTTCTCTGGAATTTTTTTCTCAAAGACCATACCGAAAGGGAAGCTGTCGAAGCGCTTCTCTCGGAATACGAAGTCGATCGGTCGACGGCGGAAGCGGACGTGGAGAAGTTTTCCGCGATTCTCCGCGAAAACGATTTTGTCGGGTGAGGCGGAGATGAACGCATCGGAGCGGCTGAGTATAGAAGAGGTTCTTTTGCGGGAGGGAAAGTACGTCGGTCCCACGGTGGGGACGAGCATGCTTCCCATGCTGAAAAGCGGCCGCGACAGCATCGTAGTGTTTCCGAAGGGAGGGCGTCTGAATCGTCTGGACGTGGCTCTTTATAAACGCGGGGAAAACTATATCCTGCACCGCGTGATAGAGGTAAAGGAGGGCGGGTACGTCATTCGCGGGGATAATTGTTATTCGGACGAATGGGTTCCCGAAGGGGAGATTTTAGGCGTTCTGACGGAATTTTTTCGGGGCGGAAAGCGCGTTTCATGTACGGATAAGCGGTATCTCCGCTATGCAAAGCGGCGGGTGGGAGGCTATCCCGCGCGGCTGTTTGCCTTTCGCGTAAAGAGCGCGGCAAAACGGGCGGTAAAGCGGTTGATCGGCGGGAGAGAGGGCGGAAGATGAAAGAAAAGACGACAGAAAAAGGAAGAGCATGGCTGAAAAGGGAGATGCGTCCCTATCGGCCGTTTGTTCTTTTTATGGCGTTTTTGACGGTGGCGGGGACGCTGCTTTCTTTGGCTTTTGCGTATCTCACGCAGTATATCGTCAATAACGCGGTCGAAGGAAACGCCCGCCTGCTGCTTGTTTTTTCCGCGGTATTGCTCGCGGTGCTGCTCGCGAGAATCGCGGTGCAGACGTCGGTGAAGTATTTTCTCGAACGGGCGCGCGCGAAGATCAACGCGGGGCTTCGCGGGAAGCTCTTCGCGCAAATACTTCGTTCCGATTACGCAGGGCTCGAAAAATACCATAGCGGCGACCTTCTCAACCGTTTGACGACGGACGTTTCGGCGGTCGCGTCAGGCACGGTCAGCATGCTTCCCGGTGCAATGCGTCGGCGCAATCGCGGCGCTTTTGACGCTGGATGCGCTGTTTACGGGGATTTTCGTCGCGGGCGGTCTCGCAGTTTGCGCGTTGACCGTCCTCGTTCGCCGCAAAATGAAGAAATATCATAAGGAATTGGTGGAGGCGGACGGAAGGAGCCGTTCTTTTATTCAGGAGAGCCTGTCGTCCGCCCTCACCGTCAAGGCGTACGGAGCGGAGGACAGAGCGACGGAAAAATCGGATGCTCTCCTCGATATTTATTTCGGGAAGCGCATGAAGAAAAACCGCCTCGATTCCTGCATGAACGGTTTATTTTCGCTTTTCAGCAACGCGGGCGTAATTTTTGCGCTCGTGTGGTGCGGAATCTCTATCCTGCACGGAAATATGGATTACGGCTCCGTACTTTCGATTATATTGCTTTTGGGACAGCTGGAATATCCTTTTGCGATGTTTTCGTCCATTCTGCCCGTATACTATGCCCGCGCGGCCAGTGCGGAACGCCTTAGCGAATTGGACAATATCCCTTCCGAAAAAATGCTGCCTGCGTCGTCAGTGCCGTCCTCTCCGTCAGTGCCGTCCTCTCCGTCAGCGCCGTCTTCGTCGTCAGTGCCGCTCTCGTCGTCAGCACCGTCCTCCCCGTTGGTTCCGTCCTCGTCATCGGTGCCGTCCTCGTCGTCGGTGCCGTCCTCCCCGTCAGCGCCGTCCTTGTCGCCCACACCAACCCTGTCGTCCTCCCCGTCGGCTCATAGATACAATTTTTTCCCCGTTCCGACCTCAGTCCTTCCGTTTACCGAAAATTCTTTGACATCGGGACTGTATGAACAAACGAAAGGATTCCGCATAAAAAAACTCACGTTCGATTACGGCCGTGAGCGGTTGTTTTGGGAGGCGGACGCGGAATTTGCAAAGGGCGGGGTGATTTGCATCACGGGGGAATCGGGGAGCGGCAAGAGCACGCTTTTCAAGCTCCTCATGCACATTTACGCGCCTCTTTCGGGCGGGATTTACGCGATTGCGGGGGACGGAGAGCATTTGTTGACCGAGCGGGAAAGGGGATTGTTTGCATACGTGCCCCAAGGGAATTTTTTATTTTCGGGTACGATACGGGAAAATCTTGCTTTCTTTTCGGAAGAAGAAAGCGAAGCGACTTTGGAAGAGCGGGAACGTCGGGCATTAAAAGCGGCGTGTGCGGAATTTGTTTTCGGGCTTCCCGAGGGCTTGGACACTCCGTTGAGGGAGCGTGGCGGCGGGTTGTCCGAGGGACAGCTCCAACGTTTGGCGGTAGCGCGGGCCCTGCTGTCCGAGCGTCCGATATTGCTTTTGGACGAAGCGACGAGCGCTCTCGACGGAGAAACGGAGAAGAGACTTCTCGAAAATATCCGAAAGGAGAAGAATAAGACGTGTCTCATCGTCACGCACCGTCCCGCGGCGCTGGAAATAGCGGATGTCGTTTTAAGGGTGCAAGGCGGAAAGATAGAGCGGATTTGACTTTCAGGGAGGAAGGGAGAAATGGATAAGGAAACGTTTTTTGAGACGGGAAAATATTTTATACGGCTGGTTCGTTTCGGCGCGTCAGGGGGAGAGGGCTTGCCTCCCGAGAAACCGGAGGAGGTAAGCTGGCGGGATATTCTTCTCCTTTCGGAGAAACACTCGCTTGCGGCGCTGACGTATTCCGCGCTTTCCCGTTTGGAGAAAAAGCCCGACGGAGAGACGGCGGAGAAATGGGAACACGCTTACCGCGTCTGCGTTCACGCGGATATTCAGCAGGAATTTGCGTGGGAAGAAATAAAGGAACGTTTTTCCGAGCAGAGAATAAAATTTCTTCCCTTGAAGGGAATTTTGCTGAAAAGTCTGTATCCCGAACCCGCCTTTCGCTCGATGGGCGATCTGGATATTTTGTACGAAGAAAAGAACTTTGAAAAGATAAAGACACTTATGCGGGAATCGGGTTACGAATACCGCACGGAGAGTGCCGGCAGCAATCATCAGATTTTTTTTCGTCCGCCCGTGACGACGGTGGAATTGCATCGCGCGCTTTTGAACGATACCTCCCCGTTTGCGGAATATTACAAAGACGCCTGGCGCAGAGCCCTGCCGACGGCCGAGCCGTTCGTCTGTCGGCTTTCGAGGGAAGACGAGTATATTTTTCTGCTCATTCACGGCCATAAACATTTTTCGGGCGCGGGAAGCGGCGTTCGGACGGTTCTCGATTTTTGGCTTTACTTAAAGAGATACGGAAAGGAGCTTGACAGAAAATACATCGCGACGGAACTCTCCCGCGCACAGGAAATCGCCCGCCAATCGGCGTCGCCTCACGCACAGGAAATAGCCTGTCAATCCGCGTCGCCTTCCATACAGGAAACTTCCCAAACGGCGAAATCGGAAAACCTCCGAAATACGGACCCCGAGACCGCCTTCAATCCG
>ERZ779866.3239-NODE-3239-length-13469-cov-5.032056_pt1 | contig 13469 bp, 15 predicted proteins | sample MGYA00511248_ERZ779866 | MGnify/ENA primary metagenome ERZ779866 (study PRJEB29588, sample SAMEA2155758) | human gut metagenome | biome: human gut; feature: human-associated habitat; material: faeces | place: Denmark | collected 2008/2010 ... | reverse complement strand
AACGGTTAACTCACATGCCTTTCACGCATGCATTCACGGGTTCGAATCCCGTACGAGTCACCATTTAATAAATTACATCACTTAGGTGATGTTTTTTTTATTGTTTGCAATTTCATTATCAAGGATATTTAAATAAATATTTGTAAGTTTTGTATTACGTCGATCAATTGAAGAAGAAATATAAGCTGTAAGAGATTTAATAGAGGCATCATTTTGTCCATTAAAACTTTCATCGACAAATAAACGTGTATTTGTTCCTTCATACTCTAACATCCAATAAACATTCTTTTTAAAAGTACCATGATCAACAGGCTCTTGTACAATTGGATTATAACTTGACGTATTTAATTCTTGATAATAGCGATCTAAATAAGAAGCATTATTTAGACTATCTTGTTGAAAGAGTTTCATCTGTGTTTGTAGTATTTCAGTTGGCGCTTGTGTGGCTAATAGTTCATAGAAACTGGCTGAATAAAGTTGATTATAAATAAGATATTGTAATGTTTTATTTGTCAAAAGGATCACCCGTGTTTATTATATGTATAGAAGTGTTATTTATGCTGGAGGGATTAAAGTGTCTTATCAAATATTAAAAATGATTGTTTATGTTTTTTCGGTTTTATCAGCAATGTATGGTTTGAGCTGTTTTCGTTTTGATCAAATGATTTCTAAAGGAAAAATGAAACAATTTTATTGTTTTTATATTATTGCTTCATTATCTTTAGGATATTTACTTGCATCCTTTATATTAGATTTTGTTACGATTCATTTATAGTCTAGTTTCAAATAGTTTTCATATAGTAAAATATGAAAACTATTTTTTATAAACTTATTTTATGTCTAGCTCTTTTTATTACGTTATTCTTTTTATATAAGCCACAAATAAATAACAAAATCTACAAAGGAAAAGAAAAAGATGTTTATGTAAGTGTAGAAATGAATCAAGAAGTCCATCAAATTTTACTTGATGATTATTTATTAGGTGTTGTTGCGGGAGAAATGCCAGCAAGTTTTGAATTAGAAGCAATTAAAGCACAAGTTGTCGCCAGTCGTACTTTTGTTTATTCACGTTTATTAAGTGTTGATAATACAACTAATACGCAAGTATATTTAGATGATGAAAAAATGAAAGTATCATGGAATGAACATTATGAAGAATATAAAGAAAAAGTAAAAAAAGCAATTAAAGAAACAAAGGGAGAAATAATAACGTATCAGGGTGAGTGTATTTCTGCCCTTTTTTATTCAAGTAGTAATGGTAAAAGTGAAAATGTTGAAAATTATTTTATCGGCTCTGCTAAACCTTATTTAGTTTCAGTAGATTCCCATTGGGATGAAAGTTATGATCCTCATTTTTTAAAAGAAAAAGAATTTTCTAAAACTTCTTTGAAACAAATGTTTAATGGTTCTTTTAATTATCAGATTCTTTCTTATTATCCTAGTGGACGTATACAAACGATTAAAATAAATAATCAAAATTATACGGGAAGACAAATGAGAGAAAAGCTTCAATTAGCTTCAAGTGATTTTAAGATTGTTGAAAAAAGTGATAGTTATGTTTTTAAAACAAAAGGCAGTGGTCATGGTGTTGGTTTATCTCAATATGGAGCGCAAGGAATGGCAAAGGAAGGCTATGATTATCAACAAATCTTAAAACATTATTACCAAGGTGTTGAGATTTCTAAGAATAATTAATGTAATTGTGGTTAAACTTCATAAGAGGTGAAATCGATGAAAGGTTTAGTAAGAAGAAATAAGAAGGTATTTATCTTTATCTCATCATTGGTTTTGTTTTTAGTGGGTGCGGGAGTTGTACAAGAAATACTTAAAAACATAAAACCATTTGAAGACGTTCCAGTTGTTTCGGTAGAAACAAAGAAACAAGGAGATACGGATGAGACAAGTGAAGTTTTACAAAAGCCAGTTAAAGAAGGTGTGAAAGTTTCTAAAGGATTCTATGATACAAATTTATCAGAAAAAGAATTAGAAAATGCTTTGAATTATTTTGAAGGTGTCTATCGACCTAATGATGGAATCGATTATACAAAGGATAATGAAAGTTTTGATGTTTTAGCAAGTGCAAGTGGAAAAGTGGTTCGTAAAGAAAATGATCCTTTACTAGGTTGGATCTTGACGATTGAACATAAAGAAGGATTAATGACAATTTATCAATCAATTGATCAAATCAAGGTGGAAAAAGGAGATCAAGTTAAACAAGGAGATGTCATAGCGGTAGCTGGAAATAATGTTTATCAATCATGCTTAAAGAAGCATTTACATTTTATTGTTTCGATACAAGATAAAAGTGTAAATCCACAAAGTTATTTTGGTCAAAAAGTAGAAAAAATAGAGGTAACATCATAAGAATTTATTATTTTTAAAAAAGTGATTTGTTTTGTTTTTTATCCTTGTATTTCATTAAAATCGTGATACAATATTGAGGAAAAACATACAAGGAGGAAAAATAATGGCATTATCAAAAGAAATTGGTATCGATTTAGGTACTGCAAATATATTAATTTATGTCAAAGGTGAAGGTATTGTTGTAAATGAACCTTCAGTAGTATCAATAGATGAAGAAACTAAAAAGCCATTAGCTGTAGGACAAGAAGCAAAAGATATGTTAGGTAAAACTCCTGGTAGGGTTCAAGCAATTAGACCATTAAAAGATGGAGTTATCGCTGATTTTAGAATTACTGAAATCTTATTAACTCATTTTATTAATAAATTAAACTTAAAAGGAATTTTTGCTAGACCAACAATCTTAATTTGTTGTCCATCAAATATTACATCTATCGAAAAATCAGCAATTAGAGATGTTGCTGAAAGATGTGGAGCTAAAAAGGTATTTATTGAAGAAGAACCAAAAGTAGCTGCAATTGGTGCAGGTCTTGAAATTAATAAACCAACAGGAAATATGGTTATTGATATCGGTGGGGGAACTACTGATATTGCTGTATTATCTTTAGGTGACATCGTAACAAGCTCGTCATTAAAAATCGCTGGGGATGTTATGGATGCTGATATTATCAAATTTGTTAAAGATAAATATAAATTATTAATTGGTGATCGTACAGCAGAACAAATTAAATTAGAAATTGGTTCAGCTATCAAAGGTGCTTCAGATAAAACATTTGAAGTACGTGGTCGAGACTTAGTAACTGGGTTACCACATACAATCACAATTACATCTAACGAAACTGAATTAGCACTTAGAGAAACTTGTGCAACAATTGTGAAAGAAACAAAACATGTTCTTGAACAAACACCACCAGAATTAGCTGCTGATATCGTATCACGTGGTATTTTCTTAACAGGTGGGGGAGCTTTATTAAATGGTTTAGATCGTTTATTAGAATCTGAATTAAATGTTCCTGTATTTGTGGCAGATGATGCTTTAAATTGTGTTGCTAATGGATGTGGAGTTATGTTAGAAAACTTACACTATATGAAATAGACTGTTCTTTGAACAGTTTTTTTCTTATCTAGAAATTATACAAATTGAATAATAAAAAATGATACAATCCTACTTGAGGTGAAAGCATGAAAAAAGTATTATTCTTTGATATAGATGGAACATTATTAAATAGTGAATTAAAAATACCTGAAGGGGTAAAAAGAGAACTTAAAAGACTGAAAGAGGCTGGACATTATTTATTTGTTGCCTCAGGTAGACCTTTAGCTTTTATTTCAAATCAAATCATTGATGCGGGTTTCAATGGTTTTGTTTTGTGTAACGGAGCTCATGTGGAATTGAATCATGAAACTATTTATGAAAATAGAATTCCTTATGAAAAAGTAAATGATTTAATGAATTTGTTAGAAAGTGTTGATTGTGAATACGATTTTGAAACAGCAACGGATTGTTATATTGACTCTGCTTATCATGATTTTATTGAATTCTTTAAAGTTTGTGATATTCGCCATGAAAAATTGATTACAGACTATGATAAAGAAGAAGTAATGCATCGTACTTTAAAAATAGAAATTAGTGCAAAAAAAGATCATGATAAAATCATTGATTATATTGCGGATAAATTCTATTTTGATCATCATGGTACTGCCAATTCTTTTGAAATTTGTGCCCTTGATACTTCAAAGGCAAAAGGCGTGCAAAAAGTACTAGAACACTTACATATTGATAAAGAACATAGCTATGCCTTTGGTGATGGTTTAAATGATTTAGAAATGATTCACTATGTTGGACATGGTATTGCCATGGGAAATGCTGTTGATGAACTTAAAGAAATCGCAGATGAAGTAATTGGTCATGTCGATGAACGTGGTTTAGAAGAATATTTAAAGACAATTGAATAATAATAAAAGAAGCTCCTATGCGAAGCTTCTTTTTCAATTATTTAATAAATTTAAAATGTTGTCCAGGTTGAATGAAATCTAATAAGCCTAAATCTTCGTCTTTAATACGACCGATTAAGTTACGTTCACCATCATTTGGAATTTCAGTTAAAACAACTTCTAATTCTCCACGATAATGAGCTAAATTATCATTAACAACTAAGACATCTCCACGAGTAAAGACTTCTTTTCCACAATCATGATGTGGAATTGATTTGTCTTCTTTGACTTCTTTTTTTCCACCAAATCCTGAATCTTGAACAGTTGCTTGGTTTTTGAATTGAAGTCTTGGGAAACTTGATCTTAACATGAATGATGAATGATCGTATCGATCCCAATGTGGTGCGAATTCATACATGATGTATTTTTCGTTATCTGTAATTTCTGGTACTTCATCAACACGTAATTCTAAAGCTTGGAAATTGATTTTTGATAATGCTTCTAATTCTTCTGTACTTGCAGGATAGTTACCAACGATAATGTCATCAACATCACCAGTTGCTAATAAATATCTTGCTTGTACTTCAATTGGTAATGGTCTCATGATTTCTACTGTAGGTAAACCACAGAAGACTTCCCAAGGACCAATTGTTGGGTCATTATGACTTGAAACAAAGGCAGCAGTATGAAGATTTAAAGCTTTCCATTGTTTATTGAATTTTTGGAATAAATCAAAATCTAACCCAGTATATCTTTCTGGAAAGAAATTATGACACATAATGATTTGGTCTTTATTTCCACCATTTTTAATTAATAAGTCAACACCAGCATCCATACTTGCATTAAATTCAATTTTAATACCATATGGATTTCTAGTAACAGCGATATCTCCTTGAGTACCAAAGTTACCATCTAAACGAATGATATCTAATCCTAAATCAGCAAATGGTTTTAAATTATCAGGTGAAGCCCCAATTAATTTAAACACTTCAGGATTTGTATCTGCAGCTACAACAAATCCTAATTCATGAGCTTTATCCATGAATCCTTTAAATTCTTTTAAATAACTTTCTCTTTTATCATCTGGAATTGATAAAAAACAAGTAAAGATTCTAGAAAAGCCTAATTTAGCGGCAGTTTCCATATATTCATAAACTTCTTTAATATCACTTTTATCGGGATAAACAGAGATTCCTAAACTATGCATATATATTCCTCCTTGTATACTAGTATAGACAAGTATCGTCCTAAATACAAGGATAATTGATGATTTTGACAAAGAATTGTATATTGAAATTTGTATAAAAATAATGAATAATATACAAGTAAAGGAGGTGGCATCATGACACTTACTGTTGTCTTATCATTTGCTGTGACAATGATTTTATCGGCAGCAATGATTCCATTGATTATTAAAGTGGGAAATCAATTAGGTATTGTGGCTCATATGAACAAAAGAACTGTTCATAAACATGAAATTGCACGTATTGGTGGCTATGCTATTTATATAAGTTCTTTAATTGGTTCTATGCTTTTTTTAAAAACAGATCATCAAATCAATGCCATCTTAATTTCAGGATTTATAATTTTTATGGTGGGACTTTATGATGATGTTCATGATTTATCACCGAAGGTTAAATTGATTTTTGAAATGCTTGCAGCATTGATTGTCATTGTTTATGGGCAAGTTTACATTAAAGGTTTTGGTTATTTTCCAAGTGATGCGATGACTTTACTTTCAGGTATTGTGACTTTATTTTGGATTATTGGAATTACCAATGCAATTAATTTAATTGATGGACTTGATGGTTTGTCTGCAGGAATTTCTATTATTGTTTTAGTGACGATTTCTGTCACTTCAATTTTATCAGGAAGAAGTGATATTGCAGCTTTATCTCTTGTTTTAGCGGGAAGTATTATGGGATTTTTGTTCTTTAATTTCCATCCAGCTAAGATTTTTATGGGGGATTGTGGGGCTCTTTATATTGGTTTTATGATATCGGTCATTTCTTTGCTTGGTTTTGGTTATAATGCATCAGGGTTCTTTACTTTAGGTGCACCTATTATTGTTTTGATGGTTCCTATTATGGATACATTGATTGCTATTTTAAGAAGAAAGATCCATCATAAAAAATTTAGTGAAGCGGACCGAGGACATCTTCATCATAATTTGATGTTTAAACTTAATTTGGGTCAAAGAAAAAGTGTTTTGATTTTATATTTAGTAACAATCTTATTCTCACTTTCTTCTTATCTTTACTATTATAATCAAATGGCAGGAACTATTTTATTCATTGCTTTAATGATTCTTTTTGAAATCTTTGTAGAAATTACGGATATGATTTCTCGTAAATATAAACCATTATTAACATTAGCTAATGTATTTATAGATTCTGATAAGTTTCCAAAGATTAAATTTTTAGAGCGATATCGAAAAAGAAGAACACCAAAAAAAGCAATGCGAGATCATTTTATTATTGGGGTCTTATGTTTGAGTATAGTTGTTGTAGCTGGTTATTTTATTTCTATCAACAATCCACAACTACCAATTAAAACGACAGCTGTTAAATCACCTTATTCAAAAATAAGTGATATAGATCTCATGAATACTATTTATGCACGTTTGGATACAAGTTATAAAGAGCATAATGAAGAAGATGAATGTCAATTAGTAGCGGCGTATTTTGCATGCGATTATTATACTTTTGTAGATAAGAAAGATGACGAAATTGGTGGTCTTGATTATATGTATCCAGATATGATTGAAAATTTTAGTAATTATGCAAAGACTTCTTTTTATAGTCAAAAGAATAATTATCCTGAATTAGAAGTATTAAAATATAATATTATTTCTTTTTCACCGTCAAAGGTTTCTATTTCTAATTTAGATGATAATGATTATTATAATGTATTGATTTCTTTAACTTTTAATGAAGAAGTTGAAGGATTAAATACAACAGTTAATGTGACAGTTGTCAAAGTAGATGATCGTTTTTATATTTGTGGTTTAGATAATGCATAAATTTGATAAGATATCAAAATTATGTTGTTTTCATGAAGGTTTTATGATAATATGTGCTATGCAATGTATTAAATTAATCGAAGGAGGTTAAAAATATGTTTGATATGATTTTAAAAATTGCTATGGTTGTTATTGCCATTGTGCTTGTTATATTATGTTTATTACAAAGTGGAAAATCTGATGATATTGTTAATGCATTAACTGGTCAAAGTTCAAATCTTTTTGCTGAACAAAAAGAACGTGGTATTGATTTGGTAATGTCTCGTATGACAATGATTCTTGGTGTTGCCTTCTTCGTGATCGCAATTCTACTACGTATGAATTAATAATAGGACGCAAGGCGTCCTATTTTTTTTGGAGGTAGGAAAATGGAAGAAAGAATTTTAGAGTTACTACAAGAAAAAGAAAGATCAATTCATGAATTACAAGCTTTACTCGCTTTAAATAATAGCGAAGGTTTTACGGTTTTATTAAAAGCTTTAAATCATTTAGAAGATGAAGGTAAGGTTGTAAGAAATGAAAAGAATGAATATTTATTAATTGAAAATTCAAATTATATCGTTGGTGTTTTACATATTAATAAAAGAGGTTTTGGTTTTGTTATCATTGATGAAGAAAGTGAAGATATCTTCATTTCTTCAAGAGATTTAAAAGATGCTTTTAATATGGATACGGTCATGGTTGAACTTAAAAAGCATCAAACGGGTTCAAGAAAAGAAGGGCGTATTGTTAAAGTTATTCAAAGAGGACAAACACGACTTGTTGGTTTATTAAAGAATGCTAAAAGAGAACTTGTTTTTGATGCTGATGATCAAAAATTTAATCAACCAATTTATATTGATCATGCCCATAGCCATGGGGCTGTGGCAGGACATAAAGTTGTTGTTGAAATTAAAACTTATAAACCTTATCTAAAAGGAAATGTTGTAGAAATCATTGGACATGTTGGTGATCCTGGAGTAGATATTTTATCTATCGTAAGTCAACATGAAGCACATGTAGAATTTCCTAAAGAAGTTTATGATCAAATTTCTACAATTGAAACAGAAGTTGACCCAAAGGAAATTAAAAATCGTACAGATTTAAGAAAAGAAACAATTGTTACAATTGATGGGGATGATGCAAAGGATTTAGATGATGCCATCTCTTTAAAGAAATTAAAGAATGGAAATTATTATTTAGGAGTGCATATCGCAGATGTTTCTTATTATGCACAAGAAGGAACAGAACTTGATAAAGAAGCTCTTGCAAGAGGAACATCAATTTATTTAGTGGATCGTGTTATTCCCATGCTTCCTCATAAATTATCTAATGGGATTTGTTCACTTAACCCCCATGTAGATCGTCTTGCAATTTCATGTTTTATGGAAATTACACCTCAAGGTGAAGTTGTTGATCATGATATTGTTGAATCGGTTATTAATTCAACAGAAAGAATGACTTATAATAATGTCAATAAGATATTAGCGGGTGATGAAAAATTACAAGGAGAATATAGTCATGTATGTGATTTATTCTTCTTAATGAAAGAACTTGCTCAAATCTTACAAAAAACAAGAGAAGATCGTGGTGCTATTGATTTTGATACAAATGAAGCAAAAGTACTGGTTGATGAAAAAGGAAAGCCAACAGATGTAGTTTTAAGACAACGTGGAGAAAGTGACCGCATCATTGAATCCTTTATGTTAGTTGCCAATGAAACAGTTGCAAAACATTTTAAATGGCTTGATTTACCATTTATCTATCGTGTTCATGAAAATCCTAAGGTAGATAAATTAAGAAAATTCTCTACAATTTCTAGAACTCTAGGTTATACAATAAAAGGTTCGTTAGAAGATATTCGTTCTAAAGAATTAAGTAAAATCGTTGAAGCAAGTAAAGGAACAGATGAACATGTCATTATTTCTACATTACTTCTTCGTTGCATGGCAAAGGCAAGATATGATGAACAATGTTTAGGACATTTTGGTTTAGCGGATGAATATTATACACATTTTACGTCACCAATTAGACGTTATCCAGATTTAATGGTCCATCGTTTGATACGTACGTATTTATTTAAAAAGAAATTAGATCAAGAAACTCTTTTCCATTTTGCTTCTATTATGCAAAATGTTGCTGATCAAGCTTCTTCGCTTGAAAGAAAAGCAATTGATATTGAACGTGAAGTTGATGATATGAAAATGGCTGAATATATGGAAGATCATATTGGTGAAACTTTTGAAGGAATTGTTTCTTCTATTACTAATTTTGGTATGTTTGTTGAACTTCCAAATACTATTGAAGGTCTCATTCGTATGGAAGATCTTGTAGATGATTTCTATTATTTTGATGACGTGAACTTACAATTAATTGGAAAAAGAACAGGTAGACGTTTTAAAATGTCGGATAAAGTAAAAATCAAGGTTTCAGCAGCTTCGAAAAGAGAAAAAACAATAGATTTTCAAATTGTTGGTATGAAATCTAACAAAAAGAAGAAAAAAACTGTTATAATAAATAAGCGACGAGATAAAAAGTCTAAACAAAAGTTTAAAAGAAAAAGAAGATAAAAAAGGTGGTGATATGTATGAAGGTTATTTCACAAAATAAAAAAGCGCATCATGATTATTTCTTATTAGATACTTACGAAGCAGGTATTGAATTAAAAGGAACTGAAATTAAATCTGTGCGTTTAGGAAATGTGAATTTAAAAGATTCTTTTGTCAGAATTAAAAATGATGAAGTTTATGTAGAAAACATGCATATCGCTCCTTACGATCATGGAAACATCTTTAATCATGAAGCAAGAAGAACAAGAAAACTCTTGCTTCATAAAAAAGAAATTCTTAAAATAACAAACAAACTTAAAGAAGGTGGCTTAACCGTTGTACCTACTAAAATGTATTTTAGTGGTTCTAAAGCTAAATTAGAAATTGCGCTTGCAAAAGGTAAAAAACTTTATGACAAACGTAATGACTTAAAAGAAAAAGCGGCAAAAAGAGATATCGAAAAATCACTTAAAAATTATTACTAATCTGGGGATGTCTTGGATTCGACAGGGGTATGTTTGACCTTAGCTGCAGTCGTTGGAGTACGTTAAACTCAAACAAAAAATAACTGGAAACAGACAAACTAATTACGCTTTCGCTTAGTCGACATAGACATGAAAGCTGCTAACATTTAGTGAGCCTATAGCTATTTGTTAGTATTATAACTTTTAGGATAAGGGTTGAAGGGGTCTTGACTTTAACCACGAAAATTTAAAGAATCGCTTGGTGTAAAATTGTTCGTTGATTGTAGCCAAGTTAAATCATTCAATGGACTAAACTGTAGACGCTTTGGAGGAATTGCTTTTGGACGCGGGTTCGATTCCCGCCATCTCCACCAAAATTAAGAGTTAAAATGGATGTCATCGAAAAGATGCCGATGAAATCAACGTTTTTTAAGATATTTTAAAGAATCAAAAAATAGCGATTTACGTGGATGTCACCCATATAAAAGGGTGTCACTACCAAAAAATCGCTATTTTTTACTTCAAAGATGAGGTAAAATGGATGTCATTAAAAGAAAGCAGGAAACCAAATGAAATTTTATATTAACAACAACGAATTAAGTGAAAAAGTATTTTGGAGAACACTAGATTCGTTAGTAAGTCCAATACAAAGAGTACATATCTTGGATGGAATGAAAGTGAAGATTGCCGATTATTTATGTTGGATTGAAATAGTGTAATGCTTTTAAAAGTGAATATGACAGATGAGATAGTAAATCAAGTGATTTACTATTTTTCTTTATTTATATGCAGAATCAATACAAAACTAACAGAATTAATACACCATGTTTATTTTTTGATATAAATAATGTAAATTTAAATTACCGAAGGCCAGAGGATTTATAGGAGGAGAAAAACATGAAACATAAGAGTATCGCTGCTGCAATTATAAAATTAGGAATTATTATAAATGGATAAGAGAAATAAGCGTACAATATTATTTATTGTCACTTTGATTTTATATTCAGGGATAGCTTTATATAAATCCTTTAATGACGGTGTCATTGATAGTTATTGGATGTTTCTTTGCTTTATCATATGTATAGTTTATATTGTAGATAAGTATTTTCAAAAGTAGTATTTATATTTGTTTTGGTTAATGATTTTGACAATAGTAAGAGAATATAGAAATTTATATTTTTAGGAGGAATACACTATGAGATTTTCAGAAGAAAAAACATTTAAATTTGGTTTTTATTGTTTGAATGCACTCATATGTATTTATTCATTGTATATGTTTGTAATTCAAAATGGTGCTTCAAATGAATCTGAAATATTGTTTTGTTCAACATTTGTTGTTGATGCAATTATGTATTATTTGAAAAGAAGAAACTAGTATTTAAAGAGAGCTAAAATTAGAGGCAGAACTTTTGTTCTGTCTTTATTGATATTTGAACAATTATAGCAGTTGTTATAATTGATAAGGTTGGTATAATTATTATTTAGAAAGATTGGAGGAACAAGGAATATGTTAAAAATATTTCTTTATTTAATAGAAGGATTTATCATAGGTTATTTTGATTTTAAGTTTATTAAGAAAGATTTTAATTATTATTTGATTTCCCTTTTTTCAATTATTTTTACTTTAAGTCATGTTATTGCTGAAGAGTATCTTGTTTATGATTATTTAAGTATTGTTATTACGATTGCAATACTTTACTTAATGAATGGGTTAGATAATAAAATTGATAAAACAAAGAATCTATTTATTTCAACATTTATAGGAATAGTTATTTGCATGTTTGATAGTATGTCTATACTAAAAATAATTTTTGTATTAAAAACAGGAAATGAGGGAGTATGGTATTCACAAGATATTGTTTATTATATTATTTTAGTTGCTACAAGATTAATGATATTTATTACCCTTTACTTATTAGATAAAAAACAAATTTTTAAACAATTAATTATTAGTAACAAGTATTTGACCCTATTGACTTCAATATCATTGGTAAACTGCTTAATAACAAGCTTTATTGCAAATGGTATTTATATGAATAGTATTTCTTATGGTTATGTTTATTTATTGGCAATTATTTTCATGGTAACAATAATCAGTGTTTTCGTTATCATTTTAAGTATTAATAAAGATAATATGAGAATAAAAAAGCAAGAAATAGAACTTATTCAACTTAAATCAATAGAAGAAAAATATATTGATGTTCAAAGTCAAAATAAAAGAAATGAAGAAATCAAACATGACTTGGAATATTTTATGAGTCTTGTTAATAAAAAGAGTGATAGTGATGAACTTACAAAAACATTGAAAAATACAATTAATAAAATAGATCAAAATCATATAAAGGTTTATTCAAAAAATAAAATATTCAATGGCTTATTAGAAGAAATAAAAGATACAGCAAATAAATATAATCAACAAGTTTTGTATAATCTTAATGTTGGATTAATTGAGTTTTCTTTACAAGACTACGAAAGCGTATTAACATTGTTTCAAGAAATTTGTCAAAATAATGAAACAGAGAAAATTGATATTAATGTGAATGTAAAAAATGGCTTTATGATTATAGAATTTATTTTTAAACCAAAAAATGAAATGGAATACGAGGTAGATAACAGATATATATTAAAAGAAAAAATAGCGGATTATGAATCTATAAAATATGTTTTAAAACTATAAAGAAGTTTGGGTGGTATATATGAAAATTAAAATAATAGATGATGATATTCAATTTATAGACAGTTTAAAAAATACCTTAACAGGTGAATTTGATCATGTCTTAATAGATGGCAGTACAAGTTTTGAGGATGAATATGATTATGATATTTATTTTTTAGATATAGACATGCTTTATAATGGATTAGAAGTAGCAAGAAAAATTAAGCAATTCAATGATGATATTATAGTTATTTTTGTATCATTTAGAGAGGATCTTATATTTGAGGCACTACAAACTTTTCCATACTATTTTTTGAGGAAAAAATATCTTCAAGAAGAATTACCGATCGTTATAAATAAAATAAAGAAAATGTTAGTAAGTAATCAAATTGATATTTATTATAAGGGTAAAGAGATTTCTTTAGATGCTTCTAAAATATTATATATTGAAAAAAACGGGCAATATACACATATAGTTACAGAAAAAAATACTTATATTGTAA
>ERZ779866.3233-NODE-3233-length-13482-cov-6.014895_pt1 | contig 13482 bp, 15 predicted proteins | sample MGYA00511248_ERZ779866 | MGnify/ENA primary metagenome ERZ779866 (study PRJEB29588, sample SAMEA2155758) | human gut metagenome | biome: human gut; feature: human-associated habitat; material: faeces | place: Denmark | collected 2008/2010 ... | reverse complement strand
TTCTTGTGGGGGTTTCCAAAGGGGGCAACGCCCCCATTTGGCACACGACTTTGCGGAGCAAAGTGTTGCCTACGAAGTAGATCAGCAGATAAAAGAGGGCGACCAGACAAGAAACGTATCAGAAACCTATACCGTGACTGTTCATGTAGACGCTGACGGGAATATGGTTATCATACAGAACCTGACCCTTGCCCCTGCTATGGAAAAATCCAGCTACGAACCAAAGGCACAGGAAGCGGACAACAGCGTGGACGCTGATACAGCGGGTGACGCTACGGCGTTTCTGGAAACATTCTTCAAGCTGTACCCTACCGCTACGGACAAGGAGCTTGCCTACTATGTAGAGGGAAACGCCCTTGAACCGATAAACGGGGACTATCTCTATTCCGAGCTTGTCAATCCTGTATTCACGGCTGACGGTGACAATATGAAAGTTAAAGTAGCTGTAAAATTCATTGACAATCAGACAAAGGCAACACAGGTTTCCCAATATGAGCTGACGCTTCATAAGGATAGCAACTGGAAAATAATTAACTAAATGATAAGGCTTGCGACATAACCTATATGCTTCGCAAGCCTTGTTTATAACCCTTATTTAATTTTTAAAAGCCTTTTGGTACCATTTATTTCAGCTAATACAATATCTGTCATACGCTGGAGATTTGCAACATGATACGGATTAACTTGTTTTTCCCATTCTTCTGTATCTTGTTTTTGAATACCAGCAAGATATTCTTGTAAAACGGTCATACGCTGTTCTAACAGCGTCTTTTGTTCTTCTTCTGGTAAACAATCAAGGAAAAATGCTGTGATAGAAAAAATATTCGTATCATAATCGAACTTCAAAAAAGAAGTTCGCAAAGTCTCCAAAAATACTGCTTTTCCTTGTTCCGTGATTGAATAAACAGTTTTATCGGGCATATTACCGTCCTTCTGTATTTCACCAACGATATATTGCTTTTTCTCTAGAGTTTTAATTGTGGCATACACAGTAGAAGTTCCAATATTGAACCAATACTTGATATTCATGTAGTCTAAAGTTTTAACAATTTCATAGGCATTAAGCGGTTGATGAATAATAAGCCCTAAAAGCATAGTAGCTGATTTTGATAACATATAGTTCACACTCCTTGACAAATCCAACGATTTAAGATACTCTATATATAGAGTAGTCTTATGTTGCACTATTTTACCCTGATTATAACACGAATATCTAGAAAATGAAAGAGAAAGGAGATGTGGTTATGCCACAATTAAATAAAGGCGGAAAATTTGTGTTTGGACTATCCTTGATACAGGATGATTTAACCGTTCAATTTCCAACGCAAGCACTTGAAGAATATCAAGTGCTAAATGATGATAAAATTATTATTTTTACAGGAAGCAAGGTTACGGGTGGGTTTTGCGTAACGACATATCCTCTATTATCTACGTCAAAATTAAGTCATATTTTACATGAGTGTCCACAGTTAGAAAAACAGTCTATTCCACAAGGAACATTGGTTACATATAAAGGACGAAAATATGCGTGGCTTCCTCTAAAGGGAAATGGCTGTATTCAGTTTACATCACAACTATTAGAACAGTTAAATCTTAATATAGGAAATGAATTGTTGTGTATTAGAAGTAGCGATATTGCATTTACAATGGGGGCAAAAGGTCCACTCCTTGAAAAAGCCCATAACTATAATGGAAATATTGAACGATATTAGCAGGAAGTGATTTACTTATGACAGATTATAAAAAGTTATCAGAAAATGCTTCTTAGTGTTTTGATTCACCTGCTGCTTTTTGTTATTACACTTTCAACAGAGCTGATCTTACATTATTCCAATTTGTCTATTGGAATGGTACTGTCTTTTTTTAAGAGCTATCTGTTGGAGGGCGTTGGCGTATTTTTGGCGGTGTCACCGATTATTGCCTTGGTATCCTATACCAAAAAGAGCTACTGGCTGGCTTTGCTGCTGGCAGAAATTTATTCTTTCGCTGGACTGTTTATGAGCATGTCCAACCTGACAAGATCTTTTTATCCTATTACGGGCCTGTTAGGTGTCGCTGGTTATTATGAAACGACGACTGCTAATCTAATCGGAAGTATCATAATCCTATTGGCGTGTGGTTGCCTTGCTGTGTTCATATTACTGTTGCATAGACACGGCGGAAAGGAGGAAAGCCATCATGGCAAATAAACTTCGCAGATCAAGAGATAACCGGTGGTTTGCTGGTGTCTGTGGCGGCCTTGCAGAATATTTTGGTGTTTCTCCAAAGATTGTGCGTATTATCTGCGCCTTATTGATTATGGTATATGGCAGCGGATTGATGGTTTACATCATATTGGCAATATTTATTCCTAAAGAGTCAAAGCGTTAAGTGGACTTTGGCCAACTTACGCAAGAAGTTATCATTAAAAAGCAAATATTTATTATCGTTTAGAAACTAAGGAGGTGGTGACAGCATGGGAAATTAGCCGTACTGGATTTGGGAGCGTCCGGCAGGCAAATTGGTGAAAAACTATTTGCTTTACTCTCTCCCCACCAAAAGAAAGAGCTGGCTCGATTTGTTCGTGATTATGAGGTTGGTGATATTCCGGCTAATGCCTCATGTACCACAATCTTTCGAGAACAGTATTCTATTTCTCAGCAGGCAGATCAACCATTGACAGAGATCCAGCAAGATGATTTGTATTTCTGTTTAGAACAGCGCCTTGTCATTGTGCGGGGCCAGGTGATTCCGCTGACGGTCAAGGAGTTTGAGATTTTTGCTTTGCTTATACTGAATCCAAAGCGAGTGTTCACTTATGAAATGCTGCTGGATCTGGTATGGCATGAGGATTACACCTACTATTCTCGGAAAGCAATCAACAACCATGTAAGCAATCTGCGAAAGAAGATTAGGATTGCACCGGATCTACCGGACTATGTAAAAAGCGTGTACGGTGTAGGCTATAAATTCGATATATGAAAAAGGAAGCTGCAGAGCAATTACCAACTCTGCAGCTTTCGTTTTGAAGATTTTTTTAGCGTCCGCAGGACGCGTGGCCGTCACCGAAGGTGGCGATCTTGGGGGCTTGGGGGTTATCCCTCAACAAGCATTTTGGCCGGTGCAATCCGACCAAAATCGTAAAACATGTATATGTTTGCATTGCTTGCCAATCTGTGAAAACACTATTATTCAATTTTATATAGTCAAAAAAGTTTTTGTCCAATCGGTTAAAAAATGGCACTTTGGAGAAGATAAAGTATTTCCTTTTTATTATACTTGAATAGAACGCCTTGGCAGGCGTTACATTTAAGCACGCAGGTTAGGTAGAGCTAATTTCTGCGAACATAAGGAGGAAAATCTATGTCTGAACAAACCCCAAATTTAAAACTCACAGGAAAAGACCTAATCAATATTGGTATCTTTTCTGCGATCTATTTTGTACTTAGTTTCATAGGTATGTTTCTTGCTATTATTCCAGTGCTGTGGATTATAATGCCCGGAATCATTGCGATTCTTGCTGGCATTCCCTTCATGCTTCTTTGTGCCAAAGTTCAGAAACCCGGAGTGCCTTTACTCATGGGCCTGATTACCGGTCTGCTCTACTATGTTACCGGACAATTTACAATGGTTATCCTTGCAACATTTGTAATAGGCTGTGTATTGTCTGAAATTGTTCGATGGAGATCAAAATATGGAAGTTTTAAGTGGAACACAGTAGCATTTATTTTATTCTCTTATGGCATGACTGGTTCTCCACTTCCAATCTGGCTATTTAAAGATAGCTTTTTTACTCAGATCGCAGATCAGGGTATGCCGGAGGCTTATGTAACTACAATGGAGTCATTATCTTCTATTCCAATGTTTGTTGTTATGATTCTAACGCCTATTATCGGTGGATTGATTGGAGCTTATCTTGCGAGGGGGATATTTAAAAAATATTTTAAGAAAGCGGGCATGATTTGAAATGATAAAAGGAAAGCACCATTGTTTATTGCAGCTTGACCCCAGAACAAAAATACTATTGTTACTTGTCGCAAACATTCTTCTTTTTTTTGGCAGTTCATCAGAAGTAACTTACATTTATATGGCTGTATTGGCAATGGTGCTTTTGTTATCTGGGTGCTACAAATCGCTTTTGGCATTTGGTGTCATTGGAACACTTTTTATAAGTATCAATTACTGGATTTTTCCGATTGCCCCCAAAGTATTCACCATGATATTTTCCATATCTGTGAATTATACCCTGAAAATGTTTCCCTGCTTGATGTCAGGTGCCTTGCTGATTTCCACAACATCATTGCACGATGTTGTATTGGCAATGAGAAAATGCCATTTTCCACAAAAGTTGATTATCACTCTTTCCGTGACGATACGCTATTTCCCGGCAATTTTTGAAGAAATTAAGCACATACATAATGCAATGAAACTGCGGACAATTCCATTTTCAGAAAAAATCGAGTGTTTTGTTGTTCCTTTTATGATGGCCGCTTCAACAACTGTTGAAGAATTATCAGCGGCAGCAGTCACCCGCGGCATTGAAAATCCTGCTCCAAAGACGAGCATTACACAATTAAAATTTCATTTAGTAGACTATCTTATTCTTTTCATTGAAGCGGGTTTTACCGTTGCTGCTTTTATGCTATGATAAAGGGGGATTTTATGATTGAAATAGATAATGTAAGTTTTTCCTATACCAAAGAGAAAAATACTTTAGAAGATATTGACCTTACGATACCTCAAGGAGAACTTATCTTGCTTTGCGGGGAAAGCGGCTGCGGGAAAACTACGATAACAAAATTGATTAACGGCTTAATTCCTCATTTCACTGCGGGCGAACAATTAACAGGTGCAGTTCGGGTTGATGGAACTACGGTTTCTGATACCAAAATGTATGAACTTGCCAAAGTCGTAGGCTCTGTATTTCAGAATCCAAAATCACAGTTCTTCAATCTGGATTCTGACAGCGAAATTTCCTTTGGCCTGGAGAATGAAGGGCTTCCGCCGCAGGAGATTCAAATGCGGGTAACTCAGGCTGTTCAGGATTTGAACATCAGTCATCTCGAACATCGGAATATTTTTTCTATGTCTGGGGGAGAAAAACAGTCTCTTGCTTTTGCCTCTGTTTATGCCATGCAGCCAAGTGTTTTTGTTTTAGATGAACCGTCTGCCAATCTGGACGCACCAGCCATAGAAACACTGCGAAGGCAAATCAAGCAGGTCAAGAAAAATGGTCACACGATTGTGATAGCTGAACACCGTTTATACTTTCTTGCGGATTTAGCAGACCGAATTGTATATTTGAAAAACGGAAAAATTGAGCAGATTTGGAAACCTAAAGAATTTCTTTCATTATCTAAGGACAGACAAATTTCTTTAGGATTGCGTTCAGTCGAAATTCCTACGTTAAATTTACCGAAATCTCTATTCAGCCCCCAGCAAGCAGATTTGCTTGTAAAAAACCTTTCTTATTCTTATAAGAAAAATCCGGTTTTAAAACATGTGGATTTTTCTGCTTCATATGGAGATATAATAGGTATTGTTGGACGAAACGGCGTAGGAAAATCCACTCTTTGCCAATGTTTATGTGGATTACTCAAAAAGAAATCGGGAACAATCTCTTTTCGTGGTAAACAGCTTTCTCTAAAAGAATGTAGAAAATTATGTGCTTTCGTCATGCAAGATGTAAATCATCAGCTTTTTTCTGATAGCGTATGGGACGAATGTGAGTTATCAGCGCCGTCAGAATCGGCTGCAATGATTGAAGCTCTTTTAAAACGGTTTGATTTATTGGGGTTGAAAGATTCTCACCCAATGGCTTTATCTGGCGGGCAAAAGCAACGGCTTGCCGTAGCGACAGCAATACTTTCCCGTAAAAAAATACTTATTTTTGATGAACCCACCAGTGGCCTTGATTATCGTCATATGATGGAAGTAAGTTCTCTTTTGAAAGAACTTGGTAAAGAAGAACATATCATTTTAGTAGTTTCACATGATATAGAATTTATAAATGCAACGTGTACCAACATATTTTCGTTGCAACCATGAAAGGAGGAAGTATGTTGGAAAGAACAAATAAACGACTAATTTTAAATGGAAATTGCCGCACAATCATTGAAAACAACGAATATATGATAACTCAAGTCTCTGATCCTACTGGCGATGGACTAATGACAATGTACCATGTATTTCCCGGTGTTTCTGTTCTTTACAGTGACTTTCATATGCCTTTCTGTGAATCAGGATTTCAGACAGAATATGATATGCTTTGTATAGATCACTGTAAAGAGGGGCGTATGGAACAGGAAATGGGCAATGGTGCCTATACCTATTTAGAAGCTGGAGATTTAAAAATAGACCGACGTATTCATCATAAAGGGCACATTGAATTTCCAACCCAACATTTTCATGGCGTGACGATTGCGTTTGATATGAAAGAGGCTACAAAGAATCTACCTTTAGAAATGCGGGATTTTCCAGTAGACTTATATGCTCTCCAGAAAAAATACTGCGACAGCAAACACCCTTTTGTTATACCGGGAGAACCAGCGATTGAACATATTTTTTCAGAGTTATATTCAATACCTCTCAATATTAAGAAGTATTATTTAAAAGTAAAAATTTTTGAACTCTTGCTTTATCTGGACGCATTAGAGCTGGCCGGAACAAAAGAAGAACGGCCTTATTTCTATAAAACGCAGGTAGAAAAGATTAAGGCAATCCGTAGTCTAATGACAGAAAATCTGACGGAACACTATACATTAGATGATCTTGCCAAAAGATTTGATATACCGCATACAACGATGAAAAGTTGTTTCAAATCTATTTACGGAAATTCTATTTTTGCATATATGCGAGAGTATCGTATGAACTATGCCGCGAATTTGCTGCGAGAACAGAATGATTTGAGTATCGCTCAGATTGCCGGAATGGTAGGCTATGACAGCCCCGGTAAATTTAGTTCGGCCTTTAAAGCCGTTATGGGGAGTACGCCATTATCTTATCGGAAATTTCCTGTCCATGCGGTGAATTTATGGCCGGGTGGAGAAGATGAAACATCTAAATAGCTTTATAATTAGATTGATTGGATAATTCCAGTCAATCTATTTTTTTGAAGGGACGGTGTTTCATATGAAGCAGAAAAAAGACAAATCGGATTGGCTTTCTGTTTTGTTGTCATTTGCAGCTAAAAGTAAATGGAAGATGATTTTATCCATGTTCTGCTCTCTTATCAGTGTAATGGGAGGCTTTCTTCCCTATGTCTGCCTATATAAGATTATGCAGTTATTTATCTTCGGTTCACCAACAGTTTTGGTATTTTTATTTTGGTGTGGAATAGCCATGTTGGGGTACTTCCTTTATGTGGTATTCTTCGGACTTTCAACAGTATTGTCTCATAGTGCCGCATATCATATTCTTTATGATTTGCGTATGGCGATTGCTGATAGGTTAATGAAAGCGCCATTAGGCAATGTAACAGGAAGTGCCATTGGACACTTAAAAAATATCATGGTAGAAAAAGTAGAAGGGATTGAACGCCCGTTAGCGCATATGATTCCAGAATTAGGAGCGAATATCGTTTTAGCCCTTATCGTTTTCATTTATCTATTCGTTATTGATTGGCGCATGGGATTGGCCTCTATGGTGACACTTCCTTTTGCGGCTATTCCTATGATTGTTTCCGGTAAAGGATTCAATGAAAAATACTCTGCATATATGGCTGCAAACGATCATGTAAATAGCGTAATTGTAGAATATGTATCTGGAATTGAAGTAGTAAAAACTTTTAATCAAACCACAAGTTCCTATGAAAAATTTTCGGAGGCAATACGGGCCTTTCAACGGTTTACATTAGATTGGTTTCAAAGTTCATGGAAAGCAATGAATCTTGTCATGTCTATCTTACCGACTACTTTTTTGGGAACACTTCCTGTCGGTTTGATTTTGTATAAATTTGAAATCATCACGCCCGTTGAATTGATTGTTTGCTTAGTTCTTGCTTTGAGTCTACTTCCGGTTCTAATGAAAGCGACTGCGTTTATTACGGAAATGAAGTCTATGCAATACAATGTCAGCGGTGCTAAGGAATTATTGGATATGGAAATCCTAAAGGACAGCCTGCAAGAAGTATTCCCCGCTTCTTATGATATTTCCTTTGACAATGTAACTTTCTCCTATACCGGACAAAAGGAAGATGTTGTACTGCATAACCTAAATTTTAAAATTCCGGAAAATAGCTTTACAGCTTTAGTAGGACCGTCTGGCGGCGGGAAATCTACAATCGCAAAATTGATCACCCGGTTTTGGGATACCACGAATGGCGCTATTTATATTGGCGACACCAATATAAAAAATATTCCTCTAAAGCAGCTTTCAAATTTTGTTAGTTTTGTTACGCAGAATAATTTTCTTTTTAATTGTTCCTTAAAAGAGAATATTCGTCTTGGAAATCCCAATGCTTCTGACGAAGAAATATATGCAGCAGCAAAAGCGGCATGTTGTGATGACTTTATCACAAAACTGCCAAACGGGTATGATACATCGGCTGGTGAAGCTGGTAAATCACTATCTGGCGGAGAAAAACAGCGAATTTCCATTGCAAGAGCAATTTTGAAAAATGCGCCAATTATTATACTGGACGAAGCCACCGCTTTTACCGATCCTCAAAACGAAGAACAAATCCAAAAATCTATCGCTGCCTTAACAAAGGGAAAAACTTTATTGGTAATTGCACACCGTTTATCCACGATTCAAAATGCAAATCAAATTATTGTTCTTGAAAACGGAAAAAATCTTGACAGCGGCACACATAACGATCTTCTCAAAAACTGTACTTTATACCGTACTATGTGGGAGGCACATATCGGCGCTAAACATTGGGCTGTTTCACAGAAAGGAGGCTGCTAATTATGTTTCATTCTATCAAAAGATTATTACATTGGGCAGGCGGTTATCGCAAAAGATTGTATTTGGGTTGTCTGTGTTCCTTTTTCAGTTTATGGTGTACTGCTATACCTATTGTGATTGCTGCATGGACTTTGGGGCTTGTGATTGCTGACTTTCGCGGAGAAAATTCTCTGGAATGGAACATTATATGGCTTTCTTTATTCGGGATTGTTATTTCCATTTTTCTCCGATATATCTTTTCTTACTGGAAAGCAAAATTACAAGAAAGCATTGGCTATGAAATTGCTGCCGAAGAACGATTAAAAATTGGTAATGTTTTAAAACGTGTTTCTTTAGGGTATTTCAGCAAAAACAGTACCGGTGATATTCTAACAGCTATTACCGGTGATTTATCCAGCCTGGAATTACAAGGCATGAAACTGATCGACGCTATTGTAAATGGATATATCAATCTTCTGGCTATTGTAATAATTTTACTTATTGTCTGCCCTATGGCAGCCCTGACAAGCCTGGTAGGTGCGATACTCTCTGCTTTAGCATTAAATGGGATCAGCAAAAAAAGCCGCAAAAATGCACCTACAAAACAAATATCACAAGAACGGATTACGGACGCTTCACTTGAGTACATTCATGGTCTGCCAATCGTAAAGTCATTTGGGCAAGAAGGCGCTTCGATTGAAGAATGGAAAACAGCTTGTGAAAAACATAAAGATATAAATTTAAAGATTATGCACGGTTTTGTGCCAAACAACTGTCTGCATTTATTTGCTCTGAAAATTGCTTCTGTATTATTGATCTTGATTTCAGGAATTTTTACGATTCAAGGCAATCTAACAATTTCAATTTTCCTGTTGATAGCTATGTTTGCCTTTATGATTTTTGGTGCGGTAGAAAATATGAATGATTCTGTACATATGCTTGGCCTAATTGATACTTCAATGGATAAACTGGAAAACATAGAAAATGCGGAATTTATTGATGAAGCCGGGCGTGATTTTTCCATTGCTTCTTACAATATAGATTTTACAGATGTTTCCTTTGGATATGGGGAAATAGAGGTATTACACAATCTGTCTTTCCAGATTCCTCAAAATACCACAACTGCAATCGTTGGTCCGTCTGGAAGTGGGAAATCTACCATATGCAATCTGATTACCAGATTTTATGATGTAAACAGCGGCTCTGTTAAAATTGGCGGGCATGATGTACGAGAGTTTACCTGCGATAGTCTGCTGAAAAATATTAGTATGGTGTTTCAGAACGTATATTTATTTAACGATACAATCCGAAATAATATCAAGTTCGGCAAATCAGACGCAACCGAAGATGAAATTATTGAAGTGGCTAAAAAGGCTTGTTGCCACGATTTTATTATGGCGTTGCCTGAAGGTTACGATACCATGATTGGAGAAGGAGGTTCTTCTTTGTCAGGGGGAGAAAAACAACGTATTTCTATTGCCCGTGCAATACTAAAAAACGCACCTATTATTCTTCTTGATGAAGCGACTGCAAGTATTGACCCAGAAAATGAACATCTCATTCAACAAGCTATCAGCGAATTGATACAAGGTAAAACAATCGTTACTATTGCGCACAGATTGGCTACTATCGAAAATGCCGATCAAATATTAGTTGTCGATCATGGAAAAATTGTTCAGAAAGGTACACACGATCAGCTTATCCAGCAAAAAGGCATTTATAGAAGTTTTATTAACATTCGTGAGCGTGCAGAAGGCTGGAGTATTGTTTGATATGAAAGACCTATTTATGAAAGGGGGATATGCTATTTGTCCTTAACTTCATCAATGGAGGATTATTTAAAAGCAATCTTAGTCCTTCATCAACAACATGGTTATGTTCGCTGTATAGATGTCGCAGACTATTTAGGCGTTAGCAAGCCTTCTGTAAGCAGAGCAGTAAAGGAACTCACAAAATCCGGACATATCATTAAAAAGGACGGTACTCTTTATTTGACGCAGCAAGGCCGACAATATGCCGAGCAAATATGTGAACGGTATCAATTCTTCACAGCAAGGCTTGTAGACGCTGGAGTAGACCGTAAAACTGCGGAGCATGACGCTTGTAATATTGAACACGCCATAAGTGCAGAGGCTTTTAAAAAATTGAAAAGTTCTTTAACAAATAAATAGTGAGGTGGTGACAACATGGGAAATTAGCCGTATTGAATTTGGGAGATTCCGGCAGACAAATCGGTGAAAAACTGTTTGCTCTGCTTTCTCCCGGTCAAAAGAAGGATCTGGTTCAGTTTGTTCGTGACTATGAGGCTGGCGATATTCCGGCTGATGTCCCATGCACAACACTCTTTCGAGGCCAGTATTTTATCCCGCCGCAGGCAGATCAGCCGTTGACAGAAATCCGGGAAGGTGCTTTATATTTCTGCTTAGAGCAGCGCCTTGTTACTGTGCGGGGCCAGATAATTACGCTAACGGTTAAGGAATTTGAGATTTTTGCTTTGCTCATACTGAACCCCAAGAGAGTATTCACCTATGAAATGCTTCTGGAATTGGTATGGCATGAGGACTATTCCTACTATTCCCGGAAAGCGATCAACAATCACATAAGCAATCTTAGAAAGAAGCTCAGGATAGCCCCCGACTTGCCGGAATATGTGAAAAGCGTCTATGGCGTGGGCTATAAATTTGAAGTATAGAAAGGGTGCGGTATTCTCTGCCGCACCCTTAATTTTCACATTTTCATTGCTGTGTGAATAACACCTGATTTTGTCAGATTTTGTTGGTGAAATTCAGTAAAACCATGACACTTCTGGAAAAATTATAGCATTTATCCCTATATAATGCCCCAAAATGAAGGAGGTGAAAACGGTCCAAGCTCTCTGTCCTCCTTCATAGAAGGAGGCATAGGAAATGCTGCCGAGGTCAAAATACCGGCCTCGACAAAGCCGGTCATGTAGAAGATACTCAAACCCCGTAATCCTGCACTGGATTACGGGGTTTTTCCATTCGACAGGATTTTGCATTTCCCCTACTGTTCTGTCAGAAATTGGCAGAATACGACAGGCGCAGCCTGACGTTGTACGGTGGGCGCTCCTTTTTACATATAAGGCGCAGGACAAGCCTGCCGCCGGATCTGTGCGGTGTAGATCACCGCCCCTCTGATTTCGATTTGCCCATTAACCCACTCAAAAATCGAAATTGGAGGATTACCATGAAAGAAATCAATCTGCGGGATTATTACCCGTTTTATACACAGGACGCTATTGTTGAAGTACCGGATGAAGTGGCAGCCCTTCTCTATGAATTAAAATTAGCAGAGGCAGCCTCTTTTCTGCGTACATACCGGCATAAAGCATACTTTTCACTGGATTACGATACCAATGTGGAACGTGATGCACTGGTGGTGGTTCTGACACCGGCTGATATTCTGGAGCAGAAAGAAGAAAATGATCGGCTATACCAGGCGATTGCTTCCTTGCCTGAAAAACAGCGGAACCGGATCACTTCTCATTTTCTTCTCGGCATGAGTATATCGGAGATTGCAAAAAGCGAAGGTTCCGGCGCCAGCTCTGTGCATGAAGGAATCCAGAGAGGGCTTCGGCGTCTGAAAAAAATTTTGAAAAAAATGGAGTCAAACCCCGAAAAAAACGCCTGAAAATGAAATGAATAATAGAGGGACATATTCGGCGGGACAAGCCTGATGGGTGTGGCCGGTAACACACGTTCCGGCCCGCCCAACTGAAATACTGTCATAACTGCCACATCCCTCGCTTGTTCTTTGACAACTGAATATACGGTGCCATAGGTACTTTCCCTGTATTCCGAGCGGCAAATGGAGCGGCGCGATGACAGACGGCTTTAAGGAGGTGGTGAAGCCCAGCCGTCCGAGCGATCTACGCAATCCATTGACCTGGCTGTGGCAGGCCAGGCGCGATGACCGATACAGGGCACAATGATACTTTCTCACGACCCGTCAAAGACTTGGGGGGAGTCCCTTCTGTGTTCGTTAGCTCTGGCGAAGCGACGGCATAAGCAGGGCTATGATGCGGTAAAGCTGACCGCAGCCTGTGGCATCCCCGGCCCGGAAAAGGGCCTGCCGGGGGGCGTGGCAAATACGGCAAGTTACCAAAAAACCATCCATGCCGTTGTTTTGATTTTCAAGCAGCAGCATGGATTCCTATAAAATCGAAATCAGATACCATGAGGCCGGGCCGCTCTTTCAGTGTGTCCGGCCTTATTCATGTGATTTTGATGATTCAGAATGAAAGGAAAGGAGCTGCTGTTATGAGTCACACACCGGCATATACGGTCATTCAAACACCGGAGGCAGATAAACTCGCTGACATCCGGGATGTATCTGTTAATAAGGATTTGCCGCGAGAAGAAAGGATTGCCGAGTTTATTCGGCAGATCCGGGACCCGTATCATTTCAAATGCGGCAGATTTGTTGTCCGGGCAAGTTTTTCCCAGAAAGGTACCACCCTGGAGGAATGTCTGCGCGGAATCCTTCGCTGAAATTTGCTGATTTTTTTCATTTTGGGGGGCTGATTTTTCCCGCATGGAGCGTTATAATAAACATGGAAAAGGAATTGAATACCGATAAGCAGACTGCACTCCTTGA
>ERZ779866.3224-NODE-3224-length-13507-cov-3.219893_pt1 | contig 13507 bp, 12 predicted proteins | sample MGYA00511248_ERZ779866 | MGnify/ENA primary metagenome ERZ779866 (study PRJEB29588, sample SAMEA2155758) | human gut metagenome | biome: human gut; feature: human-associated habitat; material: faeces | place: Denmark | collected 2008/2010 ... | reverse complement strand
TTTTAGAAACATATAGTTTATTGTTTAAAAAATCGTGCCTGATTAAACTTTTTTTACCTTTTTTATACTTTGATAAATGATTTGAAGTGCACTTATAGAGCAGATCTGCTAAAATTTTTATGATTTGTTGCCTGCCATCAGGTGAGATAGAAGGATCCTTTATGTCTACAATCGCATTTTTAACTTTGGCAATTTCCGTAGCCGCAGTGTTCGGAATATTGCTCGGTTCCGTGCGATATCGCGGCATCGGCTTAGGTATCGGCGGTGTTTTATTCTCCGGAATTTTTGTTGGACATTTCTCACATGAGCTTTATGGCCTGACTGTAAGAACTGCAGAAGGACTTACCAGTGAAGGTCATATTTTAAGTTATGTTCAAGAGTTCGGTCTTATTTTATTCGTGTATGCAATCGGCGTCCAAGTTGGTCCGAGCTTCTTTTCGTCATTGCGCAGCATGGGTGCAAAACTCGTAGGTTGGGCAGTTCTTATTATTTTCTTAAACTGCACGATCGCATTATGTCTGCACTTTGCCGGAATCCTTTCTATTGACGCCATGGTCGGTGTTTACTCCGGTGCCGTTACTAACACTCCGGCATTAGGTGCAGCATCACAGATGATTCGTGATATGTCTGTGGCTCTTGCCGATAAAGGATATGATCCTCTAGTTACCGGTTTTAATGAGCTTTTGGTGCCGTCAGCATATGCAATGGCTTATCCTTTCGGTGTTTGCGGTATTTTGGCAACCATCATCATTATTCGTCTTGTTTTCCGTATCAATATCGACGAAGCCGCTGATGAATATTTCAAGAGCAAGACTGCAGGTACTCCCAGCGTTACTACTATTAACGTCAAGCTCCTTAATAAAGACTTTTTTGGTAAGAAGATCATTGATCTTCCGGGCGTAAAAGAGGGGGTTGTAGTTATTTCCCGCGTTAAGCGCGGACAGGAATTGCTGGTTCCTCATCACGATCTTATTTTGCAGGAAAGTGATACTCTGCACTTGGTCGGCATTCCGTCAAATATCGGAAACAGTGCTAAGCTAATCGGTCAGACCTCTGCTGAAACTTTAACTACCCGTGGAACTAAGATTACTGTACAGCGCCTTGCTGTTACTAATCGCCATGTTTACGGTAAAACTTTAGGTTCATTGCATCTTGACAGCAGATTCCAGTTGGTAACTTCCCGCCTCATTCGTTCAGGCGTACAATTTGTTCCGACTCCCGATATGAAACTGCAGTTCGGTGACGTATTGAACGTAATCGGTGAGGAAAAGAATATTAAGGAAGCTGCTGCTGTTGTCGGTAACTCCAATGCCGAATTGCATAAAGTTGCCATGCTTCCTATCTTTATCGGTTTGATTTTAGGTATTCTGTTAGGCAATATCCCGATCCCTGTTTCAGGAGTTCCTACCCCGATGAAATTAGGTTTAGCCGGCGGCCCTCTTGTAATGGCGATTCTGTTGTCACGCTTCGGTTCAACCTGGACATTTAATACTTTGCACTGGGACATTCCTACTGCCGGTTTGTCAGCTTTACGTGAAATCGGTATTACTTTGTTCCTTTCAATCGTCGGTATTAACGCCGGCGCATCAGGTTTCTGGCAGACCTTAACTCAAGGTCCGGGCTTTAGCTGGATGTGCTGGGGTACTTTGGTAACTTTCATCCCGCTTATCGTTGTAGGTATCCTTGCTTACAAGATTTCCAAAGTTAATTACTTGGTATTAAGCGGTATGTTAGCTGGTTCTTATACCGATCCGCCTGCTTTGGCATTTGCTAACGGCTTGCATTCGAACCCTGAAGCTTCTTCCTTAGGTTATGCAACTGTTTACCCGGTAACTATGTTCCTGCGTATTTTGTCACCGCAGATCATGATTATTATCGCTATTCTAGCTTCGGGAATGAATGTCTGATAAATCTTTGATAAAACCGCCTGTGTCCGTCGGAACAGGCGGTATGTTATATGCAATATTAAAAGGACTTACCGGCAGCGCAAAAGATTTAAGCGCTTTTACTATAAGTCCTTTTATTTTTATTCTCTCTTTGCCTTGTTCACTATTTGCCCCGATGCTGTGGGCTCTTTTAATTTTTAAATCACATTGCGTTAAAGTTAAGCAGGATTTTTCTTTAAAGTCTTTTATCAGTCAGCATATAGGTATGCTTCTTGTCTTTGAGGCAATATATTGTATATGTTTGTTTTTGCTGTTTAATTTTTTGTTATTTAAGATTGACTCTTTAACGGCTCTTTATATTTCTCAGGCACAGAATTTAAATACTCTTCAAATCGGTACTGCATTACAAGCTGACTATGCTCGTTCAATAACCTTTTTATTTGCTGTTTGTGCGCTTATTGTTCTTTTTTTAATAACATTTCTAAGCTTAAGTGCATATTCTCTAATCAATAAAGATTCAAACATAGTTAAAACCGCATTAAAGGCTCTATTATTAAATTTACCCGGCTTTATTGTGCTGTATGCAGCTTGTGTTTGTGTGTTTATTGTTGTAGAGCGTTCTTTTGCCGTTTTTAGGTTAAATGCAGTACAAGCTATGATTTTGAATCAAGATTATTTTGATTGGTCATTTGCTTTTATTGCTTTGCGTGTTTACCTTCTTTGTGCTTTTGTTAACGCAATTTTTGTTTTAGGTGCACTTATTTTTAAATTCTTATCTATGCCGAATAAAAATGTTTAATAAAGATTCGTTATTAAAATTTTTAGAAACTAAAAGCGTTAGTTTTACTCTTTATCAGCACGACAGAGTTTTTTCCAAAGCAGATCTCGCCAATATGCCTAAAACTGCCGGAGAAGTATTGAAAAGTCTTGTGCTTACAAATAAGCATCACGATCTTTTTATGTTTACTCTTCCTTTAAATAAAAGTGCTGATTTAAAGGCTTTAGCTTCAAATATCGGTTCTTCGCGTTTGTCTTTTGGAGAGCGTCAGGATTTAAAGCCGCTAGGAGTATTGCCGGGAATGGTTAGTCCTTTGGCTCTTTTAAATGATACTGAAATACGCTTTAAATATTTTGTGCCTGTCGAACTTAAGCAATACGCAATTGTAAATTGCCATCCTCTTGATAATGCTTTTAGCATTGATATTGCTTTAAATGATTTGGAGAAATTAGTTAGACAGTCAGGGCACGAAGTTGTTTATGTGGCTGATTGTTTAAAAGCGTAAAAATATGAGAATTTCAGGATTAAAGCCTTTTATAAACAAAGGTTCAAGAATTTTGATTTTAGGCTCTATGCCTTCTATTGCATCCCTTCAAGATGGTTTTTATTACGCTCATCCCCAAAATCGCATGTGGAAAATTATAGCTGCCATTGCCGGAGTTGATGAACTTAAAACAATTGAGGAAAGAAAACAAGCGGCGTTAAAACTTCATTTGGCTTTTTTTGATGTAATTGAAAGCTGTGAACGGGAAGGGAGTTTAGACAGCAATATAAAAGCTGTAAAACCAAATGATATTAATTCCCTGCTTTTGAGTTATCCTAAAATTAAACGTGTAATTACCAACGGGAATAAAGCTAAAGATTTATTTTTAACCTATAATCATGATTGTAAAGCAGAAATTATTCATCTGCCTTCGACAAGTCCGGCAAATGCAGTTTATTCGCTTGATAGGTTAAAAGCGCTATATTTGCCTTATCTTGTTTGTCAGGATTGATTTATATGCGTAAGCTTCGTGATTTATACTTTGTTATCGGCTTGTTTTTAACCGTTAATTGCGCTACGGCTACAGAGAATTCCCCTTTTGCTTTTAAAGCAGGAGATCCTGATGTTGTTACCATTGAGCGAACTTATACTACTAGCTTTGTAAAAAAAGATCCTTTATGTAAAGACAACCGTTTATCTCATCTCTGTGACTTTCTTGTTGATTCTTACTCAAGGCGATTTGAACGCGAGATGGTTATAAGATTTAATCAGTCTATAGATTTTGATTCGCCTGATTTTACCAGTATTGACAGATCTCGTTCATTTCAGCACGTTATACTTTTTATGCATTTAAGCAAAAATATTCCTGTTGCTACTTTATATTCATTTTTTAAAATTGATACGCCCAAAGATCATGATGAATTTTCAATTGAGACTTTTAACTATGATCTTGAAAAGAAAAAGTCTTTAGCATTTAATGAATTGTTTGAAGACAGTGAAACTGCAGCCATGCTATGCGCTCGGGCAGTACAAAAGAAATTTGAAAAAGATGGCAGCTACATGCTGCCAGTGGTAATTGCTGCAACAGAATTAAGTCCCCATAATTTCATTATTACTAAAAACGGCTTGCGTTTGTTTTTTGCCGCCGGACTATTAAATAATGAAAAAGGTATTGTTTCTGAATGTGATATTAATATTGATGATCTAAAAGATGCTAAGCCTTTAGCAAAATTTTGGCCGCAGCTTAAATCAAAAGAGAAGAAATAAATGCGTATAAGAGAAACTCAAGAGAAGGATTTAGTCTTTATTGATGCTATTTTTAATTCAGCACGTGATTTTATGCGTTTAAACGGAAATCCTCAGCAGTGGAATCAAAATTATCCTACAGCAAAGGATGTAGCTCAGGATATTAAGTGTAAAAGAGCTTTTGTCTGTGTAAATGACGAGGATACTCCGGTCGGAACTTTTGCTTTGTTTGATCATGAACCTGCTTATGATCATATAGATGGCAAATGGATGTCTGATACTTCGTATAAGGCAGTGCATCGCATTGCAACGGTTAGAGAAGGGAAAATAGGAAGCTTTATTATTAAATATTTAGAGGAAAAATACGGGCATCTTCGCATTGATACACATGAAAACAATATACCGATGCAGAATTTGCTGGAAAAATTTAAATTTAAGCGTTGCGGAATTATCTATATTCCAGGGCATGGACAAAGAATAGCGTTTGAGTTTGTAAAATAAAAAATTAGGCTGCCTTAAGGCAGCCTTTATTTAAATCAATGTAATGCAAAACTAATCATAAAGACGATAGTAACCACCCACATTACAGGGGTGATTTCCTTACGTTTTCCGGTTAAGCATTTAAGCAAGCAAAAACTTGTAAAGCCGAAACCGAAACCGTTAGCGATTGAGTAGCTAAGAGGCATCATGACGATAGTAAGGAATGCCGGGATTGAATCTGAATAGTCATCAAAGTTTACATGTAAAACATTCTTCATCATCATCGCACCGACAATAATAAGAGCAGGCGCGGTAGCAAAACCCGGAACAAGGCCTGCAAGCGGAGCAAAAACGATGGCAAGAATGAAGCAGATACCGACCACTACTGCCGTAAGACCGGTTCTGCCGCCGGCGTTGGTTCCTGCTGTACTTTCAACATATGAGGTAACGGTACAAGTTCCCATTATTGCAGAGAACATTGTGCCGCAGGAATCGGTTAAAAGAGCACGATCGATATTCTCGATTTTTCCGTCTTTATCCATTAAACCTGCAGAGCGTGAAACACCGATAAGAGTACCGATGTTATCAAAGAGCTCGACTACGGTGAAAGTAAAAATAACAGAAACAAGTCCGTAGTGAACAGCTCCCATTAAATCCATTTCCATAAATGTTTCAGTAAAAGCGGGAAGATCAAGGCTTATTACTGAATCAATGGAAGTAGGGGCAGGTGTTATGCCCAAGCACATTCCGATTATAGTTACAGCCAGGATGCCGATAAGCATTGCACCTTGAACCTTTAATGCAAGGAGCAGACCGATAATCAAAATACCTAAGGCTGAAAGGAGAACAGACGGCTCACGAAGGCTTCCTAAGGTAACTTTGGTTGCTTCATTGGCTACGACAATACCTGATCCTTGTAAACCGACAAAAGCAATGAACATACCGATACCGACTACGACAGCGCATTTTAAGCTCATTGGCACTGAATCGATAATGTGTTGGCGTAATTTGGTTATGGTCAGAATTAAAAATACTATGCCGGAAACGAAAACTGCACCTAATGCCGTTTGCCAAGGAAGACCTAAGGTTCCGCAAACATAGAAAGAGAAAAAGGCGTTAAGCCCCATACCGGGTGCTACAGCAACAGGCAGATTGGCAAAAAGTCCCATGACCAATGTGCAGATACCAGCAGTCCAAATAGTTGCAGCGACGGCAGCTTCATGGGGAATTTTTGCTGCCTCAAGGATGGATGGATTAACGAAAATAATGTATGCCATTGCAACGAAGGTTGTAAGGCCGGCGATCACTTCAGTACGTACTGAGGTGTTTTTGGCTGTCAGACCGAAATAGCGATCTAAAAAGCCTGATGCATTAGGTTTATCCGACATGGTAACCTCATTTATAAGAAATAAGAAAAGCCCACAAAGGCGTTTGCAAGGTAGCTAAAAACACAGATAAAGTCAAGCTTTACTTATGCTCTTATATGTGGTGTCTGATTAATGCTGATGCGGTGTGAAATACTTTTAATGCTCGTACTCTTTGCGAATTAAAAATATGAGAAGACAGGTTATTATCGTTATTGTGCCTAAGAATATAAACGTTCCTTTTAAGGTAAATATTTGAGCTATGGTTCCGAGTAGGGCCGGTCCTAACAGCAGTGCCGTATAACCGGAAATCGAAATAAAACTTACAGCTGAAACGATAGGCATTTTATTTTGCTTGGCTGCAGTTGACAGACTTAATGGGGTGATATTTGACATACCTAGGCCGATACAGCAAAAGCCTATACTCATCATGATTAGGTTGGGGAAGCAAACGACGATAAAAAGTCCGACAGTGCAGATAACTGCTCCGTAAAAAGCAGTTTTAAACGGTCCGAAGCTGAAAATTATCTTTGAGCCGTAAATACGGCATAAGAGCATGCACAATGAAACAAGCGTATAACCGAATGCGGCGTATTTTAGGTCGATATTTCCTTCTATTGAAACATAAAGTCCAGACCAATCAACCATCGCTCCGCCCACAATGAATATCAAAGCAGTAATTAAAGCAAGATAGGTGACCGGATAGCAGGGCAGAATGAATTGTTTCATTTTAGATTTATTGTCAATTTTGTTTTCTTTAATATTTAAAGTACACGGAACATAATAAGCGGCTGTTAAGTATAAGATTGCAATAAGGCTGGTTATCGCAAAATGAGGAGGTAAATTTAAAGATAGAAGCATAATGATTAAAGCCGATCCTAACACTTCACCTAGGGAATAATAAGCATGCAGCGGTGACATTAAACGCAATCTATATTGTCTCTCAAGGAAGGCTCCGTAAATATTGATACCTACTTCAAGACATCCGACACTTATACCGAATAATAAAAGGGTGATAAAAACTACGTTAAAACTTGGTATAAATGACAAAATAACCAGAGTTAACGAAGTTCCGAATGACGATAGCGCGTAAGTTATTTTGCTGCCGAGTTTTTTGGTAAGAACGCCTGACAAGATCATCCCGCATATTGATCCTGCACCCATGCAAAATACCAGTTTGGTAACATCTGCTGTAGAAAGATTTAAGATTTCTTGTACGTAAGGTATAAGAGGAGCCCAGCAAGCAATAGAGAAACCCGCTAAAAAGTACCCGATCCTTGCTACTCGTATATGATGGCGTGCCGTTATGGACCTGTTTTTAATTCCTAATATTTTTAAAGCATCGTAAAACATTTACGGATTTTATATAAGAGTTTTGATTTTCTATTTTTAATGAATTACAAGCAAACGATGAATAATTATAGAAAAACTTTTAAAGTAATGCAGACAAAATCTTCTACATAAACATTTTTAAATTTTTACGTGGAATGCAGGGAAATAAAACTTAGGGAGAAAAGGAAGGAAAAGTCAGATGGTCGGTGATGCGGGATTTGAACCCGCGACCACTACCTCCCTAAGATAGTGCGCTACCAGGCTACGCTAATCACCGACTTGACGGGGAGCATTATAGCGTTTTTTACATAAAGCGCAAGTTTTTTTTACGAAAAATTTACGCTTTATGAAAAAAATGTTCTAAACCGGCTCTATTATGCGGATTTTGAGGGGTTAAGCTTGGTTTTTGCAAGATCACAGATAAGATCACATGAATTGTTTAAACCTAAGGTTCCAACATCAACGCAAAGCTGGTAATTATGAGGATCTTTAATGTTTTTGCCGGTATAGTGAAGATAATGTTCAGCTCTCCTTTTATCAATCTGCTGCATTTTTTCAAAAGCGACGTCATGAGCTTCATGATATTCCTTTAGGCAAAAATCAAGTTTTTTATCCGTATCGGCAAATAAGAAAACGTTATAACAGTTGGGATTGTCTTTTAATATATAGTCTGCGCAGCGTCCTACAATTACACAATTGTGCTTTGAGGCAATATTTCTGATTACTTTTGAACTTGCAACATAAAGCATATCTTGTCGGGACATTGATTTATTTAAAGGAACTGTATAGTCCTGCATTATCATCTCATAGAGTAATGCGCTGTCCATCTCTTCGTTTTTGCTTACAGTCTGTTCACTAAATCCTGATTCTTTGGCAATAAGTTCAATAAGGTTGGTATCGTAAAACTCATAACCTAATTTTTGCGCAATCATTTTACCGATGATACGTCCGCCGCATCCGTATTCTCGAGCAATGGTTATTACATTACAGAAATGGGCGGTTGGCGTTTGATTCGGTACAGAATTTTTATCCTTAAGATAAATTGATATCCATTTAAGTCTCGGTAAAAAAACTCTTACGAGAGGGCCGACGCATAGGGCTCCTATGACTGTGCCTTCCCTTACACCTTCTATTTGAGTAAATCCGGTAAAGATTAAAGATAAAATAACTGCCAGGATAACCAACGATACATCAAAAATTGTTTTAATGACGCCAAATTCTTTGTGAGTCTTTTGCGCCACGATTTTAACGAAATATTCCCCTGATACCATTGATACGTCAGCTATAACGGCAAGCGTTATGCCGAAAGCTAAAATGCAGGTTCCGGATATGAGTAAGCAAAGATTAAAAATATAAGCAAGATCTGTAGGCAATAGACTATGTAAAACCGTCATTCCAAGATCTATTGCCAGACAGAAAGGAACAGTGATAGGAACTTGAAGTATTATGTTCCAGATTTGTTCTTTGCGTTCCTGCTTATTTAACATCAGGTATTGGGAGATGATCAGCAGAACATTAAAGAGGAACGTAAACTGTCCTAAAGTAAGACCGCAATGCAGTGATAAAACATAATTGGAACTTGAAATCGGGGTTGTTCCGACATGCGCAAAAGTAATGACGGCAATACCGAAGCCGTTTATTAAGACGGATAGAAGAAAAAGTGCGTAACGCTTAGTAAGTTCTTTTTTACTCATTTGTTTTCCTTACAAAAGCATATCAAAAAAATTTGCTGAATTTTTATAAGTAAAATTTTTATGCAAAAGGCAATTTTCAGGGATTTAACTGCAGGACAACCAAAGTATGGCGGTTGTAAATAAAAAACATCCCCGTATTATAACGAGGATGCTGAAAATTAGATTTTTCCTTTTAGTTCCTTATTTACTATGTTGCATACCGTAGCGTCAGACCAGACGTTAACTCCGGTTTCAAGCATATCTATTATTGCGTAAACCGGTAAAATCACGCCCATCAACAAAACCGGGACATTCATTGATGAAAGCAACGATATAGTCAGGAAATAACAGCCCATAGGGACACCGGCATTGCCGATAGCGGCAATGGTAGCGATAAATATCCATGAAATTATAGTAACTGGGGTAATTTCAACACCGGTATTTTGAATAAGGTATAAAGAGGTTACTAAAATAAATGCTGCACATCCGTTCATATTTATGGTTGTACAAATAGGCAGCACGAATCTTGAAACTTTAGGATTTACACCTAAGTTGTCTTCAGCTGAGGCCATGGTTACAGGTAAAGTTCCTGCTGATGATTTAGAGAAAAAGGCAACAGCAATAGCAGGAAGCATTCCTTTAGCAATTTTCAGAGGGTTTAATCCGCGCACGAATAAGATTATAGGCAGGATTATAAACATCTGAATAAGGTTTGAACCGACAACTACGGCAAAATAGGTGGCAAGACCGCCTAACATGATTCCGCCTTCAAGTTCTGCAATCAGCTTTGCTGTAAAGCCCATAATGCCTATCGGCAAGATTACGATAAGCCAGCGGATTAAGATAAAAAGAATATCCTGAAGGCCTTCAACAAAGTTAACGACCGCATCGCGTTTTGCATCTCTTGGCATAATCGCTATAGCTATACCGAAAGCCGCTGCGATTAAGAGGACAGATAATACGTTGCCTGAGACAAAAGGCTGCAGCAGATTATTAGGTATAACGCTTAAAATATGATCAAAGTACGAGGCATTGACAATCTTATCAGGATCGACGGCACCGGATACTTCAGACGGAACATTTTCCGGTTTTAAAGTTAAGAATAAAGTTGCAGCAACTAAGGCAGAGATTATGGTTGTAAGCAAAGTATAAAAAATCGTGTGTACGAAAATTTTACCGCTCTCTGATCCTTTTCCAAGCTTTGCAAGAGTCGTTATTAAAGCAAGAGCAATAATCGGAACTGCTATGAAGCTGAAAAGTCTGGTAAATACTGTAGCGATGAAATCCATTAAGTCACGTAAGAAAACGCTTTCAGAAAAACCGCTTAAAATACCAAGGATCACTGCGCCGACATAAAAAATTGCGGTAGCAGCTCGTTTTTTTCCGGGAATTTTTCCCAAGATGGTGCGAGCAGAATCTTCGATTCGATTTCGTTTTAATAAATTCATTTTTAATAATAACCTTAGTTGAACATCGGTGTTGACAGATACCGATCTCCTGAGTCAGGAATAATTACGGCGCTTATTTTACCCTTATTTTGCGGTTCTTGCCCAAGTTTAAGTGCAGCACACAGTGCAGCGCCAGCTGAAATTCCGCAAAAGATACCTTCAAGTCGGCAAATTTTTGCACCCATTTTATAAGCTTCTTCATCTTTAATCGTGATAACTTCATCAATAAGATCACGATTGAGTATTGAAGGAACAAATCCTGCGCCAATTCCTTGAATACCGTGGGGACCTGCTTTTCCTCCTGAAAGAACCGGACTTGAAAACGGTTCTACGGCAATAATTTTAATATTTGGATTTTGTTCTTTTAGATATTGAGCCGTTCCCGATAAAGTACCGCCGGTCCCAACTGTTGCGATGAAAAAATCCAATTTTCCGTCAGTATCTTTCCATATTTCAGGACCTGTAGTCAGATAATGTGCTTTTGCGTTTGATGGGTTATCAAATTGTGAAGGCATATAAGCGTTTTTATGGGAAGCAACAAAATCTTTTGCTGCTTTTATGGCTCCGGTCATTCCTTCACTGCCAGGCGTCAGGATAATTTCAGCACCATAAGCTTTTAACATGGCTCTTCTTTCTATACTCATAGTTTCAGGCATTGTTAAAATCAATTTCATCTTCAATACAGAAGCGATTAAAGCAAGTCCGATTCCTGTGTTTCCTGATGTGGGTTCTACGATAGTTGTTTCTTTATTGATAAGATTATTTTCAAGGGCGTCTTTTATTATTTGGTATGCAGCTCTGTCTTTAATAGATCCTCCCGGATTGTACATTTCCAATTTTGCATAAACGTTGGTGTATAAATGATATTCGTCTTTAAAGTTATTTAGTTTTAACAGCGGTGTTTTGCCGATAAGTTCAAAAATATTCTCGAAAATCTGCATTTTTTATTCATCCTTATAGTGGAAATTAAAACTTAAAAAAAAGAGATAAAAGTCTTATTTTTGATAATAAATCAAATAGTTATTCTTTTATAAAAAAGAAGGTTTTATTATAATTAACACAAATTACAGTGTTTTTGCATATGGCTGTAAATTGAGCATTTTTAATGCTGTATAGAGCATCTTTTATAGAGGCTGTATTGCAGTCTATAAGTGCTTTTCTCATTATTTAATGATATACAAATTTTAAACTTTAAATGTGTTAACGGTTAAATTTTAGATGGCGCTTAAAATTAATTTAGAACAATTGCAAGCTTTTTGTGCAACAGCTGCGCATGGTTCTTTTTCTGCAGCTTATCGTGCTTTGGGTAAATCACAATCTGTTATTTCCACTCAAGTTATGCAGCTTGAGGAAATATTTGAGTATCCTTTATTTGTTCGCGGATACAAATCGCAGCTGACGCGACGCGGAGAGTTATTATTCAGGCATGCAGAAAGTATTTTAAGACAATTGGAAAATTTTGAGCGTCATGCCGCATCCCTTCAATCTTCGCAAAGTTCAGTTTTTCGTATAGGTGTTGATAATTCTCTTTATCCTTTTAATTTCTTTGACATACTTTCTCAATGGGCGAAAAAAAATCCTTTTGTAGAGTTTGTTATTGATAGGCTGCAGTCATCTGATTTGGTTCAGTGCATGAAGGATCAGAGAATAGATATGGCCTTATGTACTACAGAAAAGCTCTATTCAGATTTTAATTACAGCATAATAGGTAAATTTCAAAAGCAGATTTTAGTAGCAAAAGATCATCCTTTAACCAAAATTGTAAACCTGACGATAAAAGACTTGCAGAATTATCCGCACATAGTTGTGGAGTCGCAAATTACCAAAGATGATGAAAAAATTGTCTTATCGCCAAGCCGCCATGTCGTAAATAATTATTTTTTCGGTGTCAATTTAGTGGCAAAGGGAATGGGATTTATGATTATCCCGCATAACATGCTCAATATTGAGACAATTTTTAATGACAAACTGACTTTTTTGAATACTCAAAGAATTCCATTGGGAGAAACGGTATTAAGCTTGGTATGGCAAGACGGCGTAGATGTTGCTCCAGGGGTTAAAGAGTTAATTGAAACGATAAAAAACGATCTCTACTAGATTTTGCGTAATAAAGTCTTTCCTTTTTAAGTAGTTTGTTTTACAAAATATTCAGGTTTTTCATGGTTATTTAAGGAAAGCATTATGAATTTCTTGTCTTTGATGCAAAATCGCTATACGACAAAATATTATGATCCCAATAAGAAGATCTCAAAGGATGATATTGATTCTCTTTTAGAATGTTTGCGCCTGACCCCAAGTTCTGTTAATTGCCAGCCTTGGCATTTTTATGTGGCAGGCGATGAGAGCGGAAAGGCAAAAATTCGAGGCTGTGTTTTAGATTTTAATCTGCAGCGTTTTGATAATTGCTCACATGTAATCGCAATTTGCGGCAAGACAAAAGTTACTGAAGAGCATTTTAAAAAAGTTTTAGATAAAGAAGAAAGCGATGGCAGACATAGCGATATAACGATTAAAGAAGCACAAGATAAAAGTCGTAAACATTTTACAAATCTGCATGCGGCAAACGAAAAAGAGATGGCTGCATGGAGCGGTATGCAATGCTATATTGCTTTAGGAACGATTTTATATGCAGCTGCCTCGATGGGAATTGATTCAACGCCGATTGAAGGTTTTGACGCGGCAAAGGCTGATGAGCTTTTAGGTCTTAAAGATAAGGATTTAACTTGTCATTGTTTAGTTTGTCTTGGATATCGAGACATCAATGACTCTAACGTGATATTAAAACGTCCAAAATCTCGCTTGGAAAAGAAAGATATC
>ERZ779866.3222-NODE-3222-length-13515-cov-3.222734_pt1 | contig 13515 bp, 11 predicted proteins | sample MGYA00511248_ERZ779866 | MGnify/ENA primary metagenome ERZ779866 (study PRJEB29588, sample SAMEA2155758) | human gut metagenome | biome: human gut; feature: human-associated habitat; material: faeces | place: Denmark | collected 2008/2010 ... | reverse complement strand
CAGCTGAAGTTGACCTTACTGCCTATCTCGCTGTCACCTATATATGCAAAATGGGATATCTTGGTGCCGTTGCCTATTGTGGATTTTTTAATCTCCACATAGTCGCCTATCTTTACATTGTCGCCTATGTCAGACTTGGGTCTGATGTATGCGAAGGGACCGACAGTAGTGTCACAGCCCACGCTGCTCTCAAATACCTGAGATGCGTTTATCTTCGTGTTCTCTCCTATGCAGCTGTCGGATATTACGGCGTTGGGGCCAATGACGGCGCCTTTCTTTATAGTACTTAGACCGTAAATCTGGCAGTTGGGAAGAATCGTAGCTCCCTCCTCTATCTGAACAAAAGGAGCTATAAAGGCGGTGGCCACATCGGCTATATAGACGCCTTTATTCAAAAGCTGCTCGTTTATCCTGTTTCTCAGAGTCTCGTTGCAGAGATATGTATTCATGGCGTCTGTGGCGCAGAAAGACTCCTCCGCAGGCAGATAGAATGTTTTGAGCTGTTCTTCGTCAATATCGTGTATGTCTATCCTGCTGTGGTACGAAAGAGGCATAAAAATCGCGACGGTATCGTTTCCCGATTTGAGTTTTGCAGGTATGCCTGCCGAGATAAAATCTCTTATGGTATCGGCAGTCATACAGACTGCAGGCTGCAAAATCATGAGTATGTCCTCAAAGTCGTTTTCCACATAGTCGCAGGCTATGTCGCTGGAGAATTCGCGGCACAGATTTTTAATTATAAGTGTAGGATCGGTATAAAGCACTGATACTTTCGGCCAATCCTTGTTTATTATAAGTGTACGCATATGTATCTCCCGTTCGGTTAAAAGTGCAGCGACCACGCTTTTTCAAAGCAAAGCCGCTGTTCAATTACACATAGTGTCTATACAGACATTATATCATCTATTTCATTTTTTTCCAACCCCTTTTTTTAAAGTTTACAAAAAAGTTTTTTGATGGTATAATGTCTTTATAGACATTATACAGTAAAGCCGCCTCCTTATTTTACAGATACGGAGGCTTAACGAAAAGGAACGATAAATGGACACCACCCTCGTAATTTCACTCAGCGAAAATCAGGCCCATTTGGCCCTCATACAGTGCAAAAACTCCTACTCTGCCCTTCTGTATGTATACGGCTGCGCCAACGGCGGATATATAAACCTCTCTTTTGCAAAAGAAGAGCTGGGAATCGACGATTTTTCCCTGAAAAAAGCCGCCGACTGCCTTTTGGCCTACGGCATATGCAAGGTCAAAAAAGACAGGGTATCGGAAATCAAAGGAGATTTTGATGAGATAGCCGCCCTACGCGATACCGACTACGGTTTTGCGGGCATCTGTCAGATGTATGAAAGTGCCAAGGGCAAGATAATGCGCCCACCGGAAATAGAGAGTCTTTACAATATATATGTAAATCTAAATATGTCGGCCGACATGATAACCCTGCTCATAGGTTTTCTAAATGAAAAAGGGCGCTTCAGCCTGAGAAACATAGAAAAAACCGCCTCGGAATGGCACGACGCCGAGATAACCTCCTACGAGGCTGCCGAGGAATATCTAAACAGAAAATTTGCCGAAAAGACGGTTTACCGCGATATTTTAAAGCTTTTGGGTATTTCGGGCAGAGACGCCGTAGCCGATGAAAAAAAATACATAGACAGATGGCTCAAGGCCGATATTTCTCATTCCCTCATATCTCTGGCCTACGAAAAGACTATATACAACATCCATGAGCTCAAGTGGCCCTATATAGACAAAATCCTTTCCAACTGGAATAAAAGCGGCTATAAAACACCCGAAGATGTAGAGAAAGGTGAAAAATCACCTCCTGCAAAACCTGAAAAATCAGACAGTGAAAGAGACAAGATCGCAAGGCTTCTGGAGATTTACGGCAGCGAAAGACGCCGCCGTGAGGAGACCGCATCCCGAATAATCGCCGAGATGACGGCAAAATCCGAGGATTTTGCAAAAACCCAGCGCAGCATAACGGCAACCACGAGAAAAATTGCTGCCTCTTTTGTCTCGGGAGAAAATCCCGAAGCATTGAGAGATTCTCTCGACAGACTTTGCAAAGTCCGTGAAAACATACTCAGACAATACGGTTACACCACCGACATGATAGACCCAAAACCCAAGTGCGAAAAATGCGGAGATCACGGCTTTATCGGCTCGGAGATGTGCAGCTGTTTTAAAGAAAGACTCAAAAAAATGTAATTTAGGAGGAAATATGGAAAAAGCAGTTTTTGAAAAGAAATTGGAGAAGGCTCTAAAGCTTGCTCCTCCCGATGTTTTTGAAATGACGGCAAATCTCTACTTTGTGCCGACTTTCTGCGGCGATCACTCGTTCTTCTACAAGCACGAGGGCTTTGACGGCGATGAAAAAATCCATAAATACATGCTTGTGGATATGGAAAAGGGTCAGAGCGAGCCTCTTTTCGATCACATCATTCTGGCCAAAAGGCTTTCCGACATGTTCGAAAAGGAGATTTCCCACAAAAAACTTCCCCTTGAAAATATAAAAAAGACCGAAAAAGGCATTGAATTTGAGTATCAGAAGAGCCTCTTCTCCTTTGACGGTGTACACCTTGAAAAGCTCTGCGATATGCCTGTCCAGAGAAGAGTCACCACAAAGGACGGCAGATTTTCCGCCTATACCCAAAACGACAACATATACATAACCGACAATGAAAGCCACACCGATTACCCCATAACTCATGACGGTATTCCCCACTACGGCTACGGCGGAGTTTTTGAGGGCAACGAAAACATAATCAAAGAAAAGCTCGAGGGCTTTGTAAGACCCGCAGGCGTAATTTGGGCTCCCGACAACAGGAGATTTCTCACCTACCGCATAGACGAGCGCGAGGTCAAAGAGCTCCATCTCATTCAGAATGTCGTCGACGAAAACAACATGCGCCCCGTCCACCACGCCTATAAATACGCCCTCCCCGGCGACGAGGCTGTGGCCACCGCCGAGCTCTATCTGTGTGACGCCGTGACAAAAGAGTGTGTAAAGGTCATGGACGGCTTTACCGTCGATCTCTCCGAGCCCTTCAACGGCGGTTTCAAAATTGCTGCATGGTCTGACGAAGGCAATAAATTCATCGTATGGCGCATGGCAAGGGGCCACAATAAGGCCGAAGTCTTTGTAGTCGACGCCGATACAAAGGAAGTCAAAAAAATATTTGACGAAGTCACCGACACATTCCTCTTTTTCGACTTCTACCGCTCCAAATTCGGATTCGACCCGAGATTTGACAAAAACGCCGGCCGTCAGATGTGGTACAGTGAAAAATATAACCGCCTGCTTTGGATTTCCGAGAGGGACGGTCATTTCCACATATATGACTACGATGTCGAAAACCTCACTTTGAGAAAACAGATAACAAAGGGCGAATATAATGTCCGCCAGATTCTCAGAGTCGATGACGAGAACAAAAAGATATATCTGACAGCCGCAGGATACGAGGAAGGCAGCTCCCCCTATAAGATGAAGCTCTACTGCTGTAACACAGAGACAGGCGAGCTCACTCTCATCACTCCCGACGAGCACGAGCACTATGTCAACATATCCCCCGACGGCAAATTCCTCGTGGACAACTATTCCACCTTTGACGAACCGCCCATGGTTGTGCTGAGGACGATAGAGGGCAAATACATAGCCACCGTTCTGAAGGCAGACATAACTCCTCTTGACAAGATGGGCATAGCCTATCCCATGCCTTTTATCGAAAAAGGTGCCGACGGAGTCACCGATGTCTACGGTCTGCTTCTCATGCCTTATGACTTTGACCCCAACAAGAAGTTCCCCATAATGGACTACTATTACGGCGGAAACCAGACGACAAATGTCCCCACCAACTTCCACGACTACCTCAATAAAGGCTATCTCAACAGCTTCTCCGAGCTGGGCTTCGCGGTAGTTGTCATAGACGGACACGGAACTCCCTTCAGAAGCAAGGCATACCACGACGACTGCCATAAAAATGTCGGCGAGTGCTGCGGCATGAGAGATCATGTTGCAGTAATAAACAATCTCTGCGACAAATTCTCCTTTATGGACAGAGACAGAGTGTGCGTATGGGGTCACTCGGGCGGCGGCTTTGCGGCCTATAAGTGCATGGTCAACTATCCTGATTTCTACAAGTGCGCCATGGCTTCAGGCGGAAACCACATGCAAGAGCTCTATATCTCCGGCTGGAGCGAGAGATTCATGAACGACTACGACAGGGAGATTTGGAGAAAGAATAACTCGGAGTTTGACGCCGACAAGCTCAAAGGCCCGATACTTCTCATACACGGCGAGATAGACGACAATGTCCACCCCGCCTCCACCATGCGCATCGTCAACGCCCTCATCAAGGCCGATAAAGACTTTGATTTCCTTATAATGCCCAACAAGCATCACCTGCTTTCGGTGGACAAATACTATCAGAAAAAGGTATTTTCATTCTTTGCAAAGCACATGCTCTAAAATATAAAGAATCGGAGGAAAAACTATGTCTAACCCTACAGTAAAAAAAGCAATCGAACTCGTAAAGGAACAGCGCTATTTTGACAGTATCCAGGGACTGATGTCGTGGGATCTGTGGGCAGGCCTCTCCAAAGAGGGACAGCCTTACCGAGGTGAGGTCAGCGGATATTTTACCCGTCAGGCTCTCTCTATACTGACAAGCAGCGATACGGCAAAGCTTGTAGACGAGCTCAAACAGCTCGACGATTCGGCTTTTGCCGATATCTATGAGAAGGCCGCCGTAAACGCACTTATTGACCGCTACACCAAAGCCGTAATGATCCCTCCGGAGCTTCAGATAAAGCTGAGAAACTTTACAGGCGAAGCCCAGAGAGCCTGGCAGGACAGCATAAAGATGGACAGCTTCGAGAATTACAAACCGTGGCTCAAGGGTCTTTTCGACCTTAAGCTTCAGATAGCCGAGGCAATAAACCCCAACGCCAACCCGTTTGATGTACTGTGCGACACGGTTGACAAGGGCATAGACACTGCCGAAGTGGGCAGAATGTTCGGCGAACTCAAAAAAGGCATAGGCGAAATTCTCAATGAGATAAAGGACGAGCACGCAGCCATAGATGATTCAAAAATAAGAATCCCCTGCGATGTCAAGAGAATCAGAGACATGGCATATGATGTCAACGCCCTTACCGGATACAATTACGACTGCGGACGCGACAGCGAGACCGTCCACGGCATGTGCACAAGCATAGGCCCCAAGGACACCCGAATCGCCATATCCTACCGCGGCGACCCGTGGGCGGGTATGTTCACTATGCTCCATGAAGGCGGTCACGGCAGATACGGTCACAATTCCCATCCGAGAGCCATAGAGTGCGGCGTATGGGGCGGCGTACGCGGCGCTATGCACGAAGGCCAGGCTCGTTTCTACGAAAACATGGTAGGCCGTTCATTCGAGTTTATAAAATATGCATATCCCACCATTTTGAAACACTTCCCCGAGATAAAAGATGTTCCCGTCGAGGATTTCTACAAAATGGTCAATAAGGTCTCCCCCAGCCTTGTGAGATTGGGCGCAGATGAGCTTACATACAGCCTTCATCCCATTATCCGCTTTGAAATCGAAAAGGATTTCTTTGACGGCAAGATAAAGACCGATGATTTCGAAGAAGTCTGGAACGCCAAATATCAGGAGTGCTTTGGCATGACTCCCAAAAATGTAAAGGAAGGCGTGCTTCAGGATATTCACTGGGCTTCGGGCCATGTGGGCTATTTCCAAAGCTATACCTTGGGCAACCTGTACTGCGGACAGCTTTTGAACTCGATGCTCAAAGTTCACCCCGACCTCTATGCTAAGATGGAAAAAGGCAACTTTGACCCCGTCAACAGCTACCTCTACGAGCACATTCACCAGTACGGCAGCAACGCCTACACTCCCAAGGAACTCATTGTCAACGCCACAGGTGAGCAGCTCAACGAAAAGTATTTCCTCGAATACCTCAGAAGAAAGTATCTCGGCAAATAAGCGCAAAAAAGGCTCGGAAATATCCGAGCCTTTAATTTTTTATCTTTAATTTTCGAGGCTGCGCTTTACGGCAAGATAGAGAGCGCATTCAAGTCTCATTCTCTCCAGCTCACAGCCCGTGTGATAGCACTTGTTTATATCGCCGTTGGCGTTGTAGTTTGCTGCGCTGCATCCTCCGCTGCAATAGAACTTTGCCCAGCAGGTTTTGCAATCCTCTCTTGTATACACACTGACATTGCCAAACTCCTCGGCTTTTTCACGGCTGAAGGTACCCTCGTGGAGGTTGCCCATTTTGAACTGCTCCTGTCCCACAAACTGATGACAGGGATATATGTCTCCCTCGGGAGTTATGGCCACATATTCACAGCCGGCGCCGCAGCCTCTAAGTCTCTTTATGACACAGGGACCCTGCTCAAGGTCAACATTGAAGTGGAAGAAATTGAAGCCCTCACCTTTCTTTTCAAGCTCCAGCATCTTCTCTGCCAGCTTGTGGTATTCGTTCTTTATTCTCTCAAGATCGGATGTCTTTATCTCATAGCCGCAGCCGTCGGGAGCGGACACGGGCTCTATGGATATCTGATCAAAGCCCTTCTTATAGACATCTATGACATCTTCGGTAAAGTCGAGATTTCTTCCAGTATATGTACCTCTGATGTAATAATCCTTGTCCTTGTCTCTCTCTTTTACAAGCTTCTGGAATTTGGGCATTATTATGTCGTAGCTGCCCTTGCCGTTGACTGTCGGACGCATATAGTCGTTGATCTCTTTTCTTCCGTCAAGAGACAGGACTATGTTGGACATCTCACGGTTTATATAATCTGTTATCTCATCATTGAGCAGCACGCCGTTGGTAGTTATGGTAAAGCGGAAATTCTTTCCGTGCTTTGCGCCTTCAGCCTTGGCATACTCAACAGTCTCCTTTACCACATCGAAAGCCATGAGAGGCTCGCCGCCGAAAAAGTCTATCTCGATGTTTCTTCTGTTTTTGCTGTTTTTGATGACGAAATCGATGGCTTTTTTTGCCGTTTCGGCATTCATAAGAGATCTCACCGTGCCGAAATCGCCTGTCTGGGCAAAGCAATATCTGCATCTCAAATTGCAGTCGTGGGAAACATGGAGGCAGAGAGCTTTTACGGGAGGCTCAGATGTCTTTATTATACTTGGATCTATGTCGGCATCATCCGAAAACAGAAGATCGGCCTTATAGATCTCGTATATCTCCTCGTATGCTTCTTTTATCTCATTTTCCGAGTGGTTTTTGAAAATTTCAAAAAGCTTCTCGGGGCATTTCTCCTCCATGGGAGGCTCTATGTGTCCGAGCATGTCATAAACAAGCTCCGACACGGCGTGAACAGCGCCGCTGTTTACATCTGTCACTATAAACAGCCCGCCCTGGGTAAATCTATGTATCATTCTTCTCTCCTCAACATAAATTAAGCAGGCATTGAATGCCTGCTCATTTTCTTATCGTCTGTTCTCACATTTCTGGTTTGCAACTGTGCAGGATGTTTTGCAGGCGGACTGGCAAGATGTCTGGCACTCGCCGCAGCCTCCCTTTTCAGCTGTCTTCTTGAGGTTTACCTTTGTGATTGTCTTGATGTTTTTCATATTTGCAACTTCCTTTTGAATTATTTTATTGCTTTTACAACACTGTTTATTATAGCAGAACTCAGCAAAATAATCAATACTGTCACGGCATTTTCCGCGGAAAATTTCTGAAAACATATAAATCCGAGAAGGACGAGAAACGCAAAAGACGCAAGACCTGACAGCACCGTCATATATGTCTGTCTGCTCGGGGTTCTTATGAAAAAGCCCGAGATAAATGACAGCGCAAACAGCAGTATGTACATTCCACGCTCTCCCCATACAAGGCTGATGACTCCCCTGTCCACCAAAAGAGCCAGCGGAAAGGCGGCAAAAAACAGTCCCAGCAGAGTGAAACTCACCGCCACAGCTATCCTTTTCCAAATTTTATTTTCAGCAGTATCTTTCAATTCAAACCCTCCCAAATATCTTTGTTAGAATATATGCAGAGGGCTTAAGGATATGATTATTTCTTCTCTTCCTCTACCGATCTTACAGCCCATTTCTGAAGCTGGAAACGAGTTCTGTCGGCGCCCGACTCAATGTTGATAACATCGTCCTTTATCGAGATGATCTTGCCGCAGATGCCGCCTATTGTGACGATCTGGTCGCCTACCTTGAGGGCTTTGATCATTTCGCGGTCTTTCTTCTCTCTCTTTTTCTGAGGACGGATAATGGCAAAATAGAATACTGCAAATACGAGTATTATCCAGCCCCAGCTGATGAGCATTTGAATCTGTTCAGGTGTCATAATTTTCTCCTTTTAAATTCTTTTATCGTAAATTTCAATTTTTTCTCTTCTGAAGGCCTCAAATCTTCCTTCATCCAAAGCCTCTCTGATGTCGCTCATGAGCTTGTTATAGAAATACAGATTGTGCATTACGCTAAGTCTCATGGCAAGCATTTCCCCTGCTTTATACAGGTGTCTTATATACGCTTTGGAAAACTTCTGGCACACAGGACAGCCGCAGTTTGGATCGAGAGGCGTATCATCTCTCTCATACTTGGCATTTTTGATATTTATTACGCCTAACGATGTGAAGATATGGCCGTGTCTCGCATTTCTCGCAGGCATGACACAGTCAAAGAAATCCACTCCGCGGTACACCGCTTCGATTATATTGACAGGCGTTCCCACACCCATGAGATACCTCGGCTTGTTCATAGGCATATGGGGCTCGACAGCCTCGATGATCTCGTACATCTCCTCGGCCGTCTCACCGACTGCAAGACCTCCGATGGCATATCCCGGAAGACTGAGATCGGCGATGGATTTCATATGCTCAACTCTTATGTCCTTATATGTTCCGCCCTGATTGATACCCCAAAGCACCTGACCGGGATTTACGGTGTCGTCGCGCTTTTTGAGCTCATTCAGATGGTTATTGCACCTTTCGAGCCATCTCTTTGTGCGGGCGCAGGAGTTTTTAACATATCCGTAAGGCGAAGGGTTTTCTATACATTCGTCAAAGGCCATGGCGATGTCAGACCCCAAAGCCCACTGTATCTCCATGCTCTGTTCAGGGCCCATGAATATCTTTCTGCCGTCGGTGTGGGCATTGAAATTTACCCCTTCCTCGGTTATCTTTCTAAGCTTTGCCAGAGAAAAGACCTGAAATCCTCCGCTGTCGGTGAGAATCGGTCTGTCCCATTTCATAAACTTATGCAGTCCGCCCAAGTCCTTTATCAGTCCCTCGCCGGGTCTTACATGAAGATGATATGTATTAGAAAGCTCCACCTGACAGCCGATATTCTCAAGGTCTGTGGCCGAAAGGCCGCCCTTGATGGCCGCCTGGGTGCCTACATTCATAAACACAGGTGTCTGAACCGTTCCGTGGGCAGTGGTGTATTCACCTCTTCTCGCCCTGCCCTCCTGCTTTAAAAGCTTATACATCGTTTTCCTCGCTGTTTTCCAAATATTTTTCCGTGGCCGTACGGACATCTCTCAGAGTTTTCTGAATCTGTCTTGTTCTCACCCCTATGAGCTTGTCCAGCTCGTTGTTGGCCTGATTTATCCTGTTCTGAGCCGACGCAAGCACATCGGCAAAGGTGTCGAATTCACGCTTGACACCCTCTAAAACCTTCCATACCTCCGACGACCTCTTCTGTATCGCCAAAGTCTTGAAGCCCATCTGAAGGCTGTTGAGAAACGCCGCCATGGTGGTGGGACCCGCTATCGTTATCTTGTATTCATTTTGAAGTATCTCCACCATTCCCATCTTGACCGCCTCGGCGTAAAGCCCTTCAAAAGGCAGGAACATAACGGCGAAGTCGGTAGTGTCGGGCGGTGATATGTATTTTGTGCTGATATCTTTCGCAAAGGATTTGAGCCTGTCCCTAAGTTGTTTTGAAGCCTCGTCTATCCTGTATTTTTCGCCGCTGTCATAAGCATCTACCAAAAACACATAGGCGTCGGCGGGAAATTTCGCATCGATTGGCAGCCAGACAGGGCTGTCGCCGTTTCCGGGGAGTTTTACCGCATACTCCACATTGGCCTGGCTTCCCTTTTTTGTAGCCACATTGCGCTCAAACTGCTCTGGGCTCAGAATCTGTTCTATTATAGCTCCGAGCTGTACCTCTCCCAAGACTCCGCGTGTTTTGACATTTGCCAAAACCTTTTTAAGGTCTGTAACCCCTGCTGCAATCGTCTGCATCTCCCCCAGACCTTTATACATCTGCTCAAGTCTCTCGGAAACGGCCTGAAAGGACTGCGTAAGCTTTTTATCCAAAGCGTCATGGAGCTTTTCATCCACCGTACCCCTTATCATGTCGAGCTGTCTTGTATTGCTGTTTATCATGCGGTCGACATTTTCGTTGAGATTTCTGCGGATATTCTCCAGTCTCTGCTCGGTTTTCATGTCGTTTTCAAAAATCTGATGAGATATTTTCGTATATCCGTCTGATATTTTAGAAGCTATTATGTCCTGACGCGACAAAACGGCCGATATCTTTTCGTTGCTATCGGCCTGTATATCGTTTTTAATTTCCTCAAGCTGTTCGCCGTACCTGTTTTTTCCTGCCGACTTTGCCAAAATGACAAGCTGCAAGATCAGAACAGCGCACAGCAAACCTATCAAAATATAATCCATTATTTTACAAACATTGCGTCGCCGAAGCTGAAAAATCTGTACCCTTCATCCACCGCTGTCTTATAGGCATTCAGCACGATCTCTCTTGTGGAAAAAGCCGAAACAAGCATAATGAGAGTGCTTTCAGGCAAATGAAAATTAGTTATGAGGGCATTTATTCCCTTAAACTTATATCCGGGATAAATAAAAATGCTGGTGTCGCCGCTTCCCGCCTTTGTAACTCCGTTTTCATCGGTGGCGCTCTCAAGGGTGCGGCACGAAGTTGTTCCGACTGCAATTATTCTGCCGCCTTCACGCCTCGTTCTGTTTATGAGCTCCGCCGTCTCCTCGGTTACGATATAGTGCTCGCTGTGCATGTGGTGATCTGTAATATTTTCAGCCTTTACAGGTCTGAATGTACCTATGCCCACATGAAGGGTAACCTTTGCAATTCTGACTCCCTTGGCCTGTATTTTATCAAGCAGCTCATTGGTAAAATGCAGCCCTGCCGTAGGGGCGGCCGCAGAGCCGTTATGCTTGGAATACACCGTCTGATAACGCTCTTTTTCGCTGAGCTGCTCTTTTATGTAGTGCGGCAGCGGCATCATGCCCAATTTATCGAGTATCTCCATGAATATTCCCTGATATTCAAAGTGAACTATTCGGTTGCCGTCAGGCAAAACTTCTTTAATGACGGCCGTCAGAAGTCCGTCCCCAAATTCTACCTCGGCGCCCTCTCTAAGTTTTTTACCCGGGTAAACAAGGCACTCCCAATCGTCTCCGCCTTTGTCATTGAGCAAAAGAAGCTCTATGGCTCCTCCCGTGCCCTTTCGGTGTCCCAAAAGTCTGGCGGGTATAACCCTTGTGTCATTGACTACAAGACAGTCTCCCTCGTTGAGATAATCTATAATGTCATAGAAGTGCTTATGCTCTATCTCTCCGCTTTTTTTGTCCAAAATCATAAGGCGTGAGTTATCACGCCTTTCGATTGGTGTCTGTGCAATTCTGTCTTCGGGGAGCTCGAAGAAAAAATCTGATTTTTTCAAATTAGTCGACATTGCCGATAGTTACTCCTGTGAAGAAATGTTTGATGATGGCATCATATGTGAATCCGTTATCAGCCATACCTTTTGCTCCTCTTTGGCTCATGCCTATGTTATGACCTGCGCCTGAGCCTTTTATTATAAATTCAGACGAGTTTCCGGAGGAAACCGATATGTTTTCAACTCCGTTTGCCGTTATCGCCTTTTTATCGCTTATATTGCCGCTGAGCACCTGTTTGCCGCCGGCTCCTATGGTATAAAGAGTGCCCGTACTGCTGCTGACCTCTCTGTTTCCCACATAGAGACCGCCCTGCTGGCTTATTGTAAATCTGTGGCTCTTGACAATAGTTTTGCTGCCCGTATTGAGAACAGTTCTGACCGTCTCACCTTTGATTACACTCTTGCCCTTATATTTATCCACATAAGTTATCTCTATCGCATTGCCGTACTGGGAATATTTGCTGACATAGAAATCGGTAAGTTCTGTCACCGAATAGCCTTTTGACTTAAGAATGCTCTCTATCTCGTCCAAAGTTATACTGTATGTCCAGTTTTCATCGGCAGCCGCAGCATATTTCAAATACGGGTCGTCTACGCCTCTGAGATACGGCACATATGTGCCCCATATATTTTCAACATCTTCGGTATGTCCGCCGCTGGAGGCATGATAGTAACCCTCGGCCACCTTTCCGTTATATAAGATATACTGTCCCGAAACAGCTTCAACAGCAGCATTACTGTTGGCTGTAGCGGAATTCATGCCTTTATAAACCTGACAGTGCGTGCTGTTGCAAAGGTCAAATCCCGAAGATCCGTGTTTTCCCATTGAATTGACCGCATATGATTTGGCACAGAGAGCCTGCGCCTTAAGCGCCTCTATATTCCACGAAGCACTCATCTCATAGGGTACGACACCCTTAATATAATCGTCCATAGAGAGAACGCCTATAACGGTTATATCGTTGCCGTTGACACGATTATATTCAAAACCGCCGAGATACTGATAACCCTTAAACCAGGTTCTCGTCTCCCCTCCGGCAGACTTCGGCATGATACCCATCGGCTGTCCGTTATCAAACTCAAAAAGTATCTCACTGCTGCCTGTTACTGTTACGGTATAGCATGTGCTGCTGTAACCTACCACCTTGCCTGTTGTTCCGGCAACGCCCGCAATCCTGCTCAAATCAGAGGAAGCTTCGCTCTCTGTACCGTAAGCTCCGCATCTGACCTTATAGCTTCCGCCAGAGTAAGCCACGAATGCCTCTATCCCCTGACCGCTGATACGGTTTTTGACGCTTTCCGCCTCACTTGCAGAAGAATAAGACGCAGACAGCTCAATGTGGTATGGCTTTATCACATCGGTATAGGAGGCAGGCAAAGTGTCATAATAACTTGTGCCGTTCAAATATATCAGCTTGTCCTTCACCATGGTGATCTTGGTCTCGCTGATATTATAAAGGGATACAAACTGGCGATTCGAATCAAAATAGCCAATACTGTATCCGCTTCCATACCCCGTGACATTCTGCAGATTAACCGCAGGCAGTGCGTCGGTTCCATATAAAAGTCCGATTTTTAAAATATCATTCCCACTTTGCGCAAAACAAACAGCACAGAGCAGAAATGATACAATAAATACAGACAAGATTGTTTTTAAAGACTTTCTAAACATAAATGCTCTCCGTCTTCAAATGAAAAATGCCCATAGATTTTTAAGTGGTCCGAATGACAGGATTTGAACCTGCGGCCCCTTGACCCCCAGTCAAGTGCGCTACCAACTGCGCTACACCCGGATATAAAATGATTATAACTGTGGTCAAA
>ERZ779866.3220-NODE-3220-length-13522-cov-2.603995_pt1 | contig 13522 bp, 14 predicted proteins | sample MGYA00511248_ERZ779866 | MGnify/ENA primary metagenome ERZ779866 (study PRJEB29588, sample SAMEA2155758) | human gut metagenome | biome: human gut; feature: human-associated habitat; material: faeces | place: Denmark | collected 2008/2010 ... | reverse complement strand
CAAAGCAGCTATGTACGGTTTTCATTGCCGCTCGCCAACACCCCATGTCCCAGAATAGCGCTTCTGCCTACACATATCCCTGGAGTTACCCTCCACGGTATTCTTTTGCCATACGTTGCATTGAGAGATGTATCTTCTACAAGACAACGCCGCTTTCAGGCAAGATAGAGCTGAAATGTCCCAAATGCCACCAGATCACGCAAATAAATCTCGCTTACCGGCGCAGTAAAACGCCGCTCTTTTACCGACGCTCCGCAAGGCAGCCGTCAGCGACTATTTTTTGATATTCCATCATAGCACCGAGCAACGGGGTATGCGGTCAATGACCGCATAATGAAACACCACCAAATAGCCGGGCATGAAAAACGATGAGTAACAGGCTTACTCTACCGTTTTCATGCCCGGCTTTTATTTTTTCTTACAGGAGGAAGCCAAAATGATAACCAAACGTACCGAACTGGAAATTTGCCTCTGCGGCAGATGTGCAAGCGACTTTTATGCTTCGCCGGAGTATTCCATCACCCGCTCCGATCCCATTCAGGTAATTCAGGACTGTTGCTGCTACTGCTGCATACGGCGGGGATACGACTATCGAATTCGTCACCGCGGCAAGCAGCTTCTGGTCAGATTCTGACGAAGGAGCGGAATCAAATGCTCCTGATCCAACAGCTTTATTATCCCCAGCGATTAAAGAGTGAGTATGTGATATGCCCCGCCTGCAAGCACGGGCGGCTGTGCGACAAGCCGCAGGGCGAAAAAATAGCGGTGCTGTCTCTCAGTGGAAATACTGAGGCACCCGGCAGCTTCCACGGCCTGATTCTGAAATGCCCCAGGTGCGCACAGAGATTCATCATCTCCATTGAAAACTAAATAAATTTGAACATAGTTCCAACCGCCGGACTTTTTGATAAGCAACCCGGATAAGAGCCTGCATCCGCTTTAGGGCGAGAACGAGGACTTTCGAGTAGGACATGTCAAACAGCTTTCTGCTGTATTGTTGTGCCTATTTGCGCCCTCACAGTCAGAAAGCGGAAAGGTACTTATGATCGGTTTCTGGCTGTGTTATATCGCAAAGTATCCGTGATCTCCGAAATTTGCTTTCAAACAAATTTCACTACTAAGGAGATCACAAACATGAAAATTACATATCTGGTAAATGAACAGCAGGCAGATGGTTCCCTTGTGCTCGTTGAAACCACTTCTGCGCATTGGCACAGGATTGTTGCCGCAAACAAGACTGCCCCTGCGGCGGTATTTCTATGCCGATATTCTTTCTGACAATTATAACCTTGATTGTATCGTTATGGAGGTCAGCAAAGAGCAGCACGCAGCATGGAACAGCGAAAGGCGATCCGCTCGCCGCAACCGGGATGCTGCCAAGGCTTACACTGTTCTATCATTGGAAGAATTGGTGGAAAGTCACAGCGCCGCGCTACCTTCCGTTGAATGTCAGGAAGAAGCCCTCATCAGTTCCGTTGTAATCGGCGAGTTAAAAAAAGCCCTGGCTGCATGGAATATCTGGGGAACAGCGGTGCTGGAGATGTACCTGTCCGGAAAAAGCTGCATGGTTGCAAAGTTTCTGATGGACAACTATGGTTTTTCACGAAGGACTGCCTTCCGCAAGAAAAATGAGTTTGAAAATTTTTCAAAAGATTTTCTATCAGAATGGCACTATTAAGCCCATCGTGTCCTGGTGGTATAGTGAAGGGACTTTTTCACAGACCCTTCTCTGTATTTTGAAAACTGAATACAAGATGATATAAGTACACACACCCTTTCAGAGATTGTCGGTTCGCCGCCATGACAAGGGGCTTCTGGGATGAATCTCAGAAGCCCCTAAGAGCGATCTACGAGCCGAACGGCCCCGGCTGGTAAAACCGGGGTATCCTCTCTCAATGCGGTGAAATGGAACTTGCTCACGCGCTCCCAAGGACTAGGGGGCAGCCCTGCGGTACACGCCAGCCAGACGGCAGCGGTACTTGCAGAGTTATGACAGCCTTACCAAAGGCGACTTGTATCATACCCACCAACCGGGGGCGTGGCAAATAGGTTGGAAACCAAGGCAATTCCTTATCTACAGTCTGCTGCACTCAGCATATATGTTAAGGCATCCCAAACAGGAAGTGCGGCAAATTAAAGCTAGATATCATACGCTGGCAGGGAAGCTTGCCAGCGCATTCATGTGGCTTTAATCTAAAAGAATCCTATCAGGAGGTTACATAATATGAATGCAACAACGAGATATTTGGTTCCCTCTGGGCATAAGCGGCTTGCCGTTACTACTGATGAGCTACAAGCCTTGCTCGGCTGTGGGCGCAAATCCGCAGTCGATGTAGGAGAACTTGCAGAAGCGCGAATCCAACTAGGAAAGAGAGTCCTTTGGAATGTCCAAAAGGTCCAGATCTATTTAGACATGATTTCTGCTTAACTTCCATCAGCGCCGCATCATTGACCGAAATCACTTTCTGATCTATTATGTGGCCACACAAAGCAAGATAAGGAGTGATTCGCAATGGCAACGGCAAAGCGCACAGACACCCGCGGTCGTATTTTGAAAGATGGTGAATCCCAGCGTTCTGATGGCATTTATCGATACCGCTATACGGATGCTTACGGAAAGCGGCACGATGTTTACAGTAATCGGCTGGTTGCCACCGACAAGGTTCCTAAAGGGAGCAAGCCGGATCTGAGCCTGCGGGAAAAGGAAAAGCAAATTAACCGGGATTTGGATGATGGAATTAAAGCTCAAGTTGAAAACTTTGTGACCCTTAATGAACTGTTTCAGCTCTACATGAGCACCAAAACAAAACTCAAGGAGTCCACCAGAGCAAATTACATTTATATGTACGAGAAGTACGTTCAGGATGCACTTGGTTCTAAAAAAGTCAAGGACATTAAATACTCCACGATTTATTCCTTCTATAGCGGCCTAATTGATAGGCTTGGATTTAAGCCTAACTCCATGGAAATCATTCACTCTATTTTACATCCAGTTTTTCGTTTGGCTGTGCGGGATGAATATATTCGCATGAACCCCACAGAGGGGGCGATGAGTGAAATTAAGCGGACATATGATTGGGAGAAGCCAAAGCGTATAGCTCTAACAATCCCGGAACAGGAAATGCTGATAGATTTCCTTAACACCTCCGAAACCTACTGCCGATGGAAGTCCATTATCACCTTTTTCTTAGGGACGGGATGCCGTGTTGGCGAAGTGATTGGCTTGCGTTGGGAGGATTGCGACTTTGAGAAAAAGACAATCAGTATCAACCATAACACCATCTATCGGAAATATAAGGGAGAATCAGAAAGCCATTTTCACATTACAACTCCGAAGACAAAGGCGGGCGTTCGGATGATTCCGATGCTCTCCGATGTAAAGAATGCACTTCTTGCGGAATATAATTTGCAGCAGCAAATTGGGTTCTGCGATGAAATCATTGATGGTTACAGCGGATTCGTTTTCCAAAACCGCTTTGGGAGCCTTCTGAGTTCAAACGACATTAACCGTGCGCTGGAACGGATTTACACGGCCTGCAATAACGAAGAAAGAGAACGGGCTAAGGAAGAAAAACGTCCACCTGTCTTGATCCGCCACTTCTCCGTTCACAATCTTCGCCACACATTCTGTACCCGGTTTTGTGAGAATGAGAGCAATCTGAAAGTCATTCAGGAAATCATGGGACATGCTGATATTGAAACCACCATGAACATTTATGCAGAGGCGACCACGGAAAAGAAAGTGGAATCCTTTGCGAATCTGGAAGGCAAAATCAAGATTTCTTGATGGAGGTATCAAAATGGGAAGAATGAAAGATCTTACCGACTTGCAGTTTGGAAATCTTCGTGTTTTGCATCGTGCGGAGGATATAAAACCTGGACGGCCTGCTTGGCTGTGTCAGTGCAAATGCGGAAATACAGTGGTCGTGTCCTCGACCAATTTGTGTAAGACAAATGGGACGAAATCGTGTGGCTGTCTACGTCACAACCCTTCTCCAACACGCATTGATCTCACCGGTCAAGTTTTTGGGAAGCTGAAAGTTTTGGCAGAAACCAACGAACGAAGATCCGGCAAAATGGTCTGGCTGTGCCAATGTGAATGCGGGAATCAAGTCTTTGTTTCCTCCGACGCGCTCCGCAGCGGACGAACACGCTCCTGTGGCTGTATAGTTCGCCAACTGAAATATGATCTTACCGGGGCAAAGTTTGGAAACCTCCTTGTACTTGGCCCGGTCAAGAATAGGTGGATCAAAGGAAACGAAACGAGGTGGAAATGCAAGTGCCGTAACTGCGGACGAATTGTGGAAGTTTCGAGCTATTGGCTCAGGCACAGTAATCCGAATGGGCATTGCAAATGTACACGGTTTAAGGGGTAAATAGTAATCAGGGTACAGCACAAACTGTACCCTGATTTGCTTTTACAGAGCGCTCCAACAGTGCATTACCCCTCAATCTTTGAACGCTGATTTGGGGTAAATCTGGGGTAAAACTCCAGCGGCCATTGAAAATAGAAACATTTAATGATTATAAACAGATGATTTCTAAGAGAAAACAGAAATCTGCAAACTATTTTAATCAACAGGCTTCATTGTGGGGAAATGCATTGCCAGCACTTCACCCGGCTTCATAGTGCTTCATATTCCGTTATTTGCTTTCCTAACCGCTATTCATATCTATTCGTATTGCATCAGGAAAAAAGCAAAATTGTTGTCAACTTGTTGTCACCGCAGGATATCTGTTGTCAGACCATTTGGCGCTGAGAACCCTTCTCAGAAGATATCCAGTTTTGATAGGTTTTCAAATGCTTCTCGTTTCTTGTGAGCTGTTGCCTCGGCGTATATGTCCATCGTCGTTTGGATGTTTCGATGACCCATGATTGCCTGAATCACTTTCAGATTGGTTTCGTGTTCGCAAAGCCTGGTACAAAATGTGTGCCTCAGATGGTGGCAAGAAAAATCGGGAAGAATAATCGGCTCTCTCCGTTCTCTTTTGGCCTTTACGACTTCCTCGGAATTGTAGCTATGAGCGATCCGTTTGATCGTGCGGTTAATGGCCTGCGGATTAGGCACGCCGCCATTCCGGTTGACAAATACGAATCCGGTCATTCCATCAATAACCGTCTGGTTGAAGCCGTTTTCTTCTTGTTCTTCTCGTTCAAGCATGAAAGCATCATACACTGTGTCCAGCATCGGAATGGCCCGAATACCGGCTTCGGTTTTTGGCTTTGAGATTTTCTGGACAGAAGTACGAGAGTCGCCTACCGGGTAATATACCATGCTGTGGTTGATGCTAATGACCCTATTTTCAAAGTCGAGGTCTTCCCAGCGTAGCCCCAGCGCCTCGCCAATCCGGCATCCCGTACCGAAAAGAATCGTAAATACGGGCCACCAATGGTAATAAACCGGGTGGTTTGCGATGTACTCCATAAAGGCACGCTGCTGCTCAATTGTCAGCGCTCTGCGAATACCACGGGCTTTATCTGTTTCCCTGGCAATTTCCTTCATAACACCGTCGGAGGGATTCTTGCGAATGACATCATCCCGAACTGCCAGCTGAAATGTCGGATGCAGCAGAGTGTTGATATTATCCAATGTACTAAGTGCCAGATCTTCTTCGTTCAGAAGGTAAAGATAAAACTGGAGGACCTCGGAATACTTGATGTCTGCAATTTTCTTTCGACCAAAGGTATCTCTGACATATCTGTCATACATATAAGTGTAGTTGCTGCGAGTTGTTTCTCTCAGCTTGAATTTGGTCGAAAGGTAACGGTCAAAGGTATCATTGACCGTGGCCTTACCGGCTACATACAGATCAAGACCGTCCAGCTGATCCTTTATCAGCTTCTTTTCCTTTTCACGAAGCTCAGCCAAATCATTTGCGTATATGAACTTGCGCCGACCCAAGGGATCGGTATAGGTGTACATATAACGCTTGTCCGAAGCTCTCTGAACTTCTCCTTTCCGGAGAGCTCTCCCGCGGTCGTCTTTTCGTGCTTTTGCCATGTTGCGTCCTCCTTTACAAAATAAAGAAGGATTCCACAGCACTCAATCTTTCTTGGACAGAAATCTCTCCAAGCTTTGCAGGGCAACATCTGTCTTTGACAGTTTGTGCTCGGCAGCATATTCAACGATCTTCCGATACAAGTCCTCTGTCAGTCGAATTGTAATCGTTTTACGCTTCGCATTTTCTTCCTTTGGACGTCCCGTTCTCATTGTACAACTACCTCCGAGCATTTATATTATACTTATTGTAAGACAAAAAGTCAACCCCTTGTGCCAGAAATCCAGTTATTTTACTTGTCGTATTTAGAATTCCCTGAATGTTTCCAGGTATCTTTCAAACAGCTCGCAATTTACCAAAGCGACGCCATCTATCTTGTAGACGGATTTTGCTTCCTTTGCAAGCGCCTGAAACTTGGTTAACCCTAGGCTATATCTTTCTGCACCTTCTTTGTAGCGAACGAATTTTTTTGCATATTTCTTCGTTTCGGCTACATTCTGACGACTATAGCCCACCCTTTCACCTCCTACAATTTATTTTCATCCAGTCGGCGCCTGTGGCGAACAGGCTCATAGAAGTTTCATCTCCCCGCCTTCACTATGGCCGGGCCGCGTTTTACGGAAGTACCATTGTACCTTTGTGGATCATCGCGTTGCATGGGTGCCGCCCATACATAAGTGCTCATGGTTCTGTCAGGCCGTCAGATGGATAGCCGCTCTCCAAACAAAGGGATGTACCGAACTGGTACGTGTGCAGTTTTCAAGGTGCATGGCATGGGGATGCCCATAACTATAAAGGAGCCGTTGGGAACTTGCATTTCTTATAAACTTCCAGAAATTCTCAGGGAATTTCGTGCAGAGATGGGGGAACCCCGGAGAGTAATTCTCCGGGGTCGTGATTTATAGGGGGAATTTGTTAATGTTGAGTGCAATATGTATCAGCAGATATTGGTGAAGATCTTCGTTGAATGTGCCACTATGAAGGGAATGCTTCCGGATCAAAGGCTCGTACAGCTCAAGGATCTGTTCAAGATCCTCATGTCTGCCTGCCACGGCGCCTTGCAGGACAGCGGCAAACTGCTGGTTATCCATGCAGACCATCTCCCTTCGTAAGCTCACGTTTCAGTTTAGCCAGAGCCTGATGCTTGAACTGATAGACACAGTTCGGAGAAATACAAAGCTGTCTGGCAATTTCGCACGGCGTCTTCTCCTCCACAAAGAGCAGACGCAATACCTCACGCCGCATCAGGGACAATTCTGAGAAGGCTTTCGCAAGTTTCTCCTCCTCAAAGTCGAAGCCTGTTTTGCTGTGCTCGACGCTGATAAAATAGTCTGTCGTATCCGGAGTCGTGTTCGTCAGAACCTCATCCAGAGGAACGATGTCCAACTTTTCTGTGTGAGTTTCCAGATATCGCCCTCTGGCACGGATTAGTGCGGTGCTGAGCCACAATGTAAAGCGGGCGCGTAGTAAGTCATTCCCGGAATCAGATTGCTCAAATTTGTGAGCCATGGTTAATACCTCCAGTTCAAAGTGATGGTCAAATCGAACTGGGAAAGGCGGCCCACGGCACCTGATGGCAGGACGTAAAAAAACACGCAGTAAGGCCCGAAGGCCTTGCTGCGTGGCAAAAATGGCTGTAAGAATCCCACCCCATTCTATTCTGCGCATGGCGGGACAAAACGAGTTAGCGGGAGCATATTCAAGGGATGCTAAGTGCCGAAGGTTAGTAGGGGGCCTCACCAATCAGCGTAAAATAGGTGGGGAACCATTTTTCATGCAATCACCTGACTTGATTTTCCTGCGAATCGTCTTTCAAATCGGAATCAGGCGATTCGTGTGTGTCGTATTTACACACAATTTATAGAAAATCCGGGAGAAAAAGCTCACGAACCCTGTCGACAGATTATATATTTCTGTCTAGCGGTCAGGTTAGCAATAAATTTTTGGCGCTGGAGGACGAAATCAGTTGATACATTGAAATGTTATATTCTCCCCGTGGTTTTAGAAATTCCCCTCCTATTTTCCCTTGAACGTTTTCTGAAGGTATGGTAGCGTTTTATCGATTATATGTTTGGCCATGTCTGAGAAATTCAGTAAAATCCGGGTATAGCCAGCTGGTAGAGTACTGCATTTGGGAGCAGGATGCCGTGGGTTGAAGTTCTACTACTCGGGCAACCTTTCATAAAAAACCACCTGTTCAGGCAGCTTTTCTTCGTCCAAAGTTTGCTTTTAGTAACGAACTTGACCACATTCCGATTATGATTAGAGCGGTAAGATGGCGGTTACGTCCTTGGTGCAGAGAAATACCGAAAGCCGCAAAATTCCTAATCCATCCATAACAGAAGCATTTTTAACATTTTTGCGCGCAGGTGTGACAATATCTTGAAATTTTCAACGTTATGCACTATAATATTTCCACGGTGGGTCTTTGTACCACCAAGGCGGCCGTATGGGCGTATTCCCATGCGGCCTTTTTTGATCAATTAGGGGGAGCGTGATTATTGTGGCAAAAAATGATGCTATTGCAAAAGTAATTGCGGCCGATCCCTATTTGAAAGAACGCAGGGCACCTACCGCAGTTGATCAACAGCTATACTTGAAGGAGGTTTCCTTTGTATGCCCGCTGTGTGGAAAGATTCTCCGTCACAGAGGGCAAAGAAAGACAAACAAGCTTTATGAGATTGCTCACATTTTTCCTAACAGTCCGACCGAGGAACAGTATGAGCGGTTAAAGACCCTGCCTCGTTTGGGCAGCGATTCGGAGTCTTTTGAGAACAAGATTGCTCTGTGCAAGGACTGCCACAATCAGCAGGATTATCATACAACTGCGGAGGACTATCTGAAGCTCTTGGAAAAGAAGCAACGGTTTCTTAAACTGACTGATCTTAGCGAGGCTACACTGACAATGGGATTGGAGCTGCAAATTGCAGATGTAGTGAAGCGGATTTGCGCCCTGCATGAAGATGAAATGGCTACATTGAACTATGAACCTGTCAGGTTGACCAAGAAATTTTCCGCCACTGAAGTACTCTTGAAAAACCGTATCGGCACATATGTCACCAGTTACTATCCTTACATCCGCGACTGCTTTAAAGAACTGGAGGGAATTAACGGTTTTCGGTTGGATGCACTCAGCCTTCAGATTAAAAGTTGCTTTATTAAAATGGAAGGCCTTTCAGATAACAAGAGTGACATATTTGACCAACTTGTAAATTGGGTAATGGCAAAAACGTGCTCTACATCCAGAGAGGCATGTGAAGCTATAGTTTCCTTCTTTGTTCAGAACTGCGAGGTGTTCCGTGAGATTACCAAGTAAAATCACATCCTATGGTGAAAGCACAATTAGTAAGTTCCCATCGGTACTCTCGGTATTGCAGGATGCCAACGCGGGGGTATTTGCGCTATATGAAGCTACCATGAAGTATTTCAGCAGTATTGAGGATTTCATGGATACTTTGGACTGCCTGTTTGCTCTCAAGAGAATTAGATATGATGCAGAACGCGAGGTGCTCTGTTATGTTACACGAGATTTGCTGTGATCAATTCTACCAAAAGCAAATTGTTTTCAATCCTGGGCTTAGTGTGGTGTTGGGTACCAATACAGGCGACAACTCTATTGGAAAATCCACCTTCCTGCTGATAGTGGACTATGTTTTTGGCGGGAGCACATATGCAGGCGCAACGGACATCATCGAAAATGTTGGTCCCCACGATATCTATTTTTCTTTTGTTTTTGGTGAAAAAACTTTCAAATTTTGCAGGAACAGCATTAACGCCAATACCGTTTGGAAATGCAATGATTCTTACGAGAAGGTTGAGGAAATCGGACTAAGCGATTACTGCAAATGGCTGGATTCCAAGTACGCAATATCTTTGCCGGAACTGTCTTTCCGAGATGCAGTCGGTCGATATATTCGAGTGTACGGGAAAAACAATTGTGATGAGCGGCATCCGTTGCACTATAAGGCCGCCGAGAAGGCAGAAAAGGCATGCATGGCGCTTCTTAAACTTTTCGATTTGTACGCACCACTCAAGGAAACAGAGGCCGTAGCCCAGCGCTCTGATGCTGAATTGACTGCATATAAAAAGGCGCAAACTTTGCGGTTTATTGCGAAAATCACCAAGCGTGTATACGACAAAAACGAAAAGGAGATTCGCAGTATTACTGCGCAAATTGAGGAGCTTTCTTCTGGATTGGAACGCGGTTTACTCGATGTAGATGCTACAGCGTCTGAACAGGCGGTTTATGTCAAGAAATTACTATCCAGAGCTCGCCGAGCAAGAAGCAAAGTGAAAGCCCAATGGGATTTGCTTGATGAAAATGGCACATATGCCTTTTCCTCTACGACCGATACCTTCGCAGACTTACAACACTTTTTCCCAGATACAGCCATTGCGAGATTGGAGGACATTGAGGGATTCCATCGAACGATTTCCTCCGTCTTCAAGGCTGAACTGAGAGCAGAAAGATCTAAACTCGAAAAAGAATTGGCTGAGTACGACAAAACTATTCATGAATACGAAACACAACTTCAGGAGCTGATTCAAAACCCAAATCTCTCCAAGATTGTTCTGACGCGTCACACTGAACTGCTTCGCGAGAAAGACCGGATGCAAAAAGAAAATGATGCTTATGAAAAGCTTCAGCAGCTAAAGGAAGCACGAGATGCTGATGCAGAGCGGCTGAAGACAATTAAGCAACAGCAATTGGCATTAATTTCCTATCGGCTTAATGAAGAAATGAGCCGACTCAATGATGCTATTTACGAAGGATCCTACAACGCCCCTGTGTTGGACTTCACTGACACCGGATACAATTTCTTTACGCCGGACGATACAGGTACTGGTATTGCGTACAAGGGCCTTGTTGTATATGACCTTGCTGTGTTGAGACTTACAAGGTTGCCTGTTCTGGTACACGATTCAGTCGTACTGAAGCAGATTTCAGATGATGCGATTGAGAAAATTATCGAACTTTACTTCACCTGCGGAAAGCAAGTCATCATTGCCTTGGATAAGCAGGATTCATATAGCGAAAAGACATCGCGCCTGCTTAGTGAATCTGCAGTGTTGAGATTGACCAGTAATGGACAGGAGCTGTTTGGACGGTCTTGGGGATAGCCCGTTTGCAACTTCTAAGGGCTCGCCATAATTGGCGAGCCCTTTCATTTGTTAACTTCGGATGCAAACGTAATTTCCTTGTTATGGTGTTCCCTTAGGTATTAGCGCAATCCCAGGTAATTGACGTTCAAACACTCACAATTCAGTTTCTTGCGAACTAAAAACAGCAAAACCATATGGGCCAAGCATATCTTTCGTGTGTAAGGACCCTAAGATTATCGTACCGGATATATCCTGAGGCAACGCAATTTGCTCGTTAGCAAAATTACAGCAAACAATTACGCTGTCAGCCCCATACTCACGCTGATATATAAACAGCTTCTCATGAGATGGTTGGAGCATTTCAAAATCACCGTATTTGAGAATGTTATTACCATTTCGCAGCGCAATCAGCTTCCTATAATGGTGTAGAATGGAATCCGGATCTTCTGTTGCATTCTCTACATTGATTTGTTTGTAGTTGGGGTTTACCTGAATCCAAGGTGTTCCCGTTGTGAAACCGGCATTGTCTGTACTATCCCACTGGACGGGTGTTCTGGCATTGTCCCGTCCCTTATGAAGAATGCCGTTCCATGCCCATGCGCGATTGCCTTCCTTTTCCGCCTCATGAAGCAGATTGATACTTTCCACATCCCGCAGTTCATCCGGCGATACAAATGGATAGTTCGTCATTCCGATTTCTTCGCCTTGATAAATAAACGGTGTTCCACGCATCAGATACATGGCGGTTGCAAGCATTTTTGCGCTTTGTACGCGCAGTTCTTCTGTCTCAGTTGAGCCGAATCGAGATACTGCCCTCGGCTGGTCATGGTTTCCCCAGAACAGCGTATTCCAGTCAATCGCTTTTTGCCAACTGGAAATAATCTGCTTTAGCTTCAGCAAATCAAAGGGAATAACATTCCATTTTCCATTCTTACCATCGATGTCCATGATATCGAACTGAAATAGCAGATCCAACTCCTGTCCATCGCCAACCACAGAGTTGGCATTGTGCGTAGTAACAAACGTAGTTTCCCCCACGCACATACAGTCACGTCCCGCAAAGCAATTTTGACGCATTTCTCTCAGATATTCATGCAACTTGGGCTGAAATGCAAAATACTGTTCTGAGAACACGTATCCCTCACCCTCGCCATCCGGCAGCCCTGGTGCTTTGGCAAGTAAGCTGATTACATCCATGCGGAAGCCGTCCACACCCTTATCAAGCCAACGATTGATCATTGCATAGACTTCCGCACGCATGTTTTCATTTTCCCAGTTCAGATCCGGCTGCTTTTCGCTGAACAAGTGCAAATACCATTGGTCTGTTGTCTTATCATAACTCCACGCGGATGGCGTAAAGAAAGATGACCAATTGTTGGGTTCTTTCCCGTCCTTGCCGTCTCTCCAAATATAATAGTCCCGATAGGGATTATCCTTACTTTTTCGTGATTCTATAAACCACGCATGTTCATCTGAAGAATGATTCACAACGAGGTCCATGACCAATTTGATATCCTGTTTATGGAGTTCTTCGACAAGTTGTTCAAAATCCTCCATCGTACCGAACTCGGCCATAATGCTCTCATAATTACGGATATCGTAACCCATATCCGCATTGGGAGAGTCATATACAGGACAAAGCCAGATTGCTCCAATTCCAAGCCATTTCAGGTAGTCCAATCTGGAAATGATGCCCTGAATGTCGCCAATGCCGTCGCCATTTGAATCTTGAAAACTTCTGGGATATATCTGATAAAATACCCGTTCCTTCCACCAAGGTGAATTCATATCATTTGCTCCTCATTTCTGTTGGTGTCAGGCAGGACGCTGTTCTGCATCCTGCCCAATAATTTCAGAGGTTTTCTCCCTGTAAATCAATCCATACGACAGTCCAGTGTTCTATTCTCGGAAGGACAAATTCAATAAATGCCCCCTTATCATTTTCAAAATCAGTATATTGGATTGCCTGAGCCTGCATTGCTTCCCCATCTGGTGACGCTGCATATACGCCTTTAACCGGACTGTCCACCTGTACCACAATTCTTATGTTCTCCTGCGGAATGGGAGTATCTTTTCCTCTGTTCCAGTAATCATCTTCGCATCCGCACAGATTCACAAAATACAGACATTTTCTTGACCCTTTTTCCCGAATTGTAAGCCAGAGCTTATTTGCTTCACCATATGTACTGACAGGATGACTCTGGCACTGGTATTCATAATTGTCCCAGCCCATATGCGTCATGGAAACATTTCTTAGCTCCTCGTCATAGAACAAATCCAGATACCGGATCATGAAATCATTGCAGCGTCTAAGAATCGCCGCGTCTTTCTCACTCAGACGGGTATAGTCGCTATAATACCCCTGCGTCAGAACAGCTTGATTTTCGCCCTGCAGCAGATGATAAGCACCGTTTGAAAC